>Ga0316206_1000172_pt1 | contig 125954 bp, 116 predicted proteins | sample 6monthpyrite_MG_FD_204942 | JGI IMG/M metagenome (GOLD analysis project Ga0316206, IMG submission 204942) | Microbial mat bacterial communities from mineral coupon in-situ incubated in ocean water Damariscotta River, Maine, United States -... | ecosystem: Environmental > Aquatic > Marine >... | reverse complement strand
CGCCAGAGAATGCATAGTTCAAATAATAATTTGTCACCTGTCGAGTTTGAAGAAAAAATGATGCTACAGGTTGAAACAGCAGCTTAAAATGTTTATGGATAAGTATGATATAGGGTTGACACATCATACCTAGATGGGATAAAGATAGTGCTCTAAAATATCAACAAGATAGATTTTAATGATGACTAAGTGCTTTGATATAGCCAAGAGCTATATAATTGAATAAGAAAGCGGTAAAACTATCGTAAACGCACCCCAACACTAAAATACAATAAATTACTCTCATAATTACAAGTAAAATGATAACTTTTATAAAAAAAATAATTTACTGAGTGAGAAATCGACTCTCTTTTTATGTGTTTAGTAAAAAGATATATCCAAGTGAATTTAAAAAGCACTGTTTGATTACAGGAATGACTGGAAGCTGAAAAAGTGAGCTGTTAAAATATCTCATAAACTTTCAAATATCTACCAATAAAAGCTCAGTCATCATAATAGATCCACACTGAGATGTAGCTAAAGAGATAGTTTCAAACAAATACTTGGACAAAAAAAGAGTAGTTTATTTCACACCGGAATTTTTAAAAAAATGAGTTTTTGCACTTAACCCATTTGCTGTAAAATTAAATGATAATGAGATAGATATTTATTCAAATGAATTAGCTCTTGTGTTTGAAGAGATGATAAAAAGCAGCTCCTCGCTAACTCTAAATATGAAGTCACTTTTAGTGCCTTGTATATGAGTACTTCTTAAACGTGACAACAGTTCATTAAGAGACTTACAAAGATTTATGCTAGATAATAATGACGACTTGGTAGCTCTATGAACTAAATCAAAAAACCCTTCAGTTGCTTTGTTTTTTGAAAATAATTTTAATTCGCCAATTTACTCAATTACAAAACAGTCAATAGCGGTTAAAATACAATCACTTCTAAACTCGCATATATTTACAAACATTACAAGCGTCAACCAAACTATAAATCTAAAATGACTAATCAGTTCAAAAAAAGTGATAGTGTTTAATTTATCCAAATGAATGTTATGAAGTGATGTTTCGCAGGCTATATGAAGGTTTATAGTGGCGCTGGTGCAGTCAATTGCAATAAATCGTGCCAATATACCAATTGAGCATAGAATGCCTGTAAACCTATTTATAGACGAATTCCAAAACTACACCACAAAATCTGTAAAATCTATACTTGAAGAGAGTAGAAAATATAGTTTGCATCTAACTCTAGCATCTCAGATGCTATGAAAAAATATAAACGCAATTTTAAAAGAGTCTATAACAAGTAACACAAATGTTAAAATTGTCGGGGCTAATTCATATTCTCAAATCAGCTACCTCGCAAAAGAGACTTGAAGCGATAAAGAAAGCTTGCAAAGGTTAACCGTCTGAAATTTCTTCATCAGTTCAAACTTTGTAAAACCATTTAGATATAAAGTCCCAAAACTTTTCTTATGAGATAAAAACAAGATGAATCACGAGCTGTATAAAAAATTTGAACAAGAGCAAGTAAAGAAATACTACACTCAAAAGGAACTAGAAAAAGTAGCACCGAAACCTTTATATGATATAAATAATTAAATGCTAAAAGAGAGATCTATAAAAATACTAGAAGTACTATCAATATTCAAATTTTTAAACACTTCCCAGCTTATAAGAGTTGGTGTAGCCAAGCACAGACCAAATCTCAATAAAGCATTCAAAGAGCTCCTATTACACAATATGATAGCAAAGCTAAGTTTTTGAGTAGATCCAAAACTATGAGGTTTGCAAAACTACTACTATTTAAAACCAAAATGAAAGATTTTTTTAGTTGAAAATTTACAATACAACGAAAAAAATATAAAAATGCCTATAGGAACAAGTAGTATGTTCTTTAGAGATTACTACCACCGCACAAATGCTATAGACTTCCAAATCGAGTTATATTTGTATGTACTACAATCTTGATGAGAGATATTTTTATACGACACATATTACGACCACACTTGATCCACAAAAAAGAATATACCACTCAGAGCAAAAACTAAACTAATATTTAATGATGGTTCTTTTTTCATCCCTGATGCCATTACAAAAATAAGACTCAACAATCACATAAAAATATTTACATTCGAAATATACAACGGTCTAGACACAAAGAGAGTAGTGCAACAACTCCAAAAGCATCTGCAATCACTCCAAGAGTGATTGCCCTCAATTACTTTAACCGAAAAAAAAGGAAGTAAAGTTTTACTTCTGTTTGATTCAACTTCTTGCATGAATGCTGTAATAGATAGAATCTCAAGAGATGACAGTTTTACACATTTTAAAAATTTATTTTTATTTAGTGATACTGAATCTATGAAGTCTAATTTTAATAGCTGGTGCAATTATGAAAGGGAACAGGTAGAACTTTAAATTCCTCATTTTAATGTAAATTTATTTTTGAATAGACTTTATGATGTAGAGTTAAGTCAACTAGTATCTACTTTGTTCTACTTTTGTATACAATCTATTGAAATTTACAAGACTATTTTACACAAAAGTTGACTTATGTCAAATTTATTTTTTAATTTTTTTTATGAGAGTATTAAGCCTTTTTGACTGAATGAGCTGTGGTAGAGTCGCACTCAATCGTGCAGATATACAAGTAAGTAGATATTATGCAAGTGAGATAGACAAGTATGCGATACAAATTACTATGAAAAACTATCCTGATACAATACAACTGTGAGATATTAAAAATCTAACAAAAGAAAATCTGCCAAAAAATATAGACCTTCTTATCTGATGAAGTCCTTGCCAATGATTTAGCTTCGCTGGAAAGCAACTCAACTTCCAAGATGAGAGAAGTAAGTTGTTTTTCGAGTATGTAAGAATCCTAAAACTCTCAAAACCAAAATATTTCCTTTTTGAAAATGTCAGAATGAAAAAAGAGTACCAAGATGTAATTAGTAAATATCTATGAGTTGAGCCCATTATGATAAATAGCTCACTTGTCTCTGCTCAAAACAGAGTAAGACTTTATTGGACGAACATTCCAAATATTACACAGCCAGCGGATAAAAATATTGTACTTAGTGATATTTTAGAGAAGTGAGTCTCAGATAGAGATAAATCATACTGCCTTGATGCACACTACAGCTGTTGATGAAATATAAAAAACTACTTTTTAAAATCGAGAAGGCAACTTATATTTAAAGATTTTACTGTTTTAGAAAACTCAAAACTAAGTGTTAATGGCTTGAAGCCAGTTGCAAAAGTAGACATTGCATGATTTGAGAGTACAAAAAGAGTTTATGATATTAATTATAAATCTCCAACTCTGACTGCCAACTCATGAGGAAATCAGTGACCAAAAATTCTTTTAGTTTGAGAAAATACAAAAAAATGATACTGTGAGATAAAACCATGAGAGTGCTTTGATGCTACATTTTTAAATTCAAAAACAAGAAGATGAAGAGCGATGCTTGATAAATCAAATTGCTTAACAGCAGCAAACTATGAGTTTATGCAGTACACAAAACATTGACTCGTCAGAAAATTGACACCACTAGAGTGTGAAAGGTTGCAAACCCTTCCTGATAATTATACTGAGTGAGTATCAAATACACAAAGATACAAAATGATTTGAAATTGATGGACTGTAGATGTCGTGGCTGAAATATTTAGTAGGATATCTGTATAATATGCATAATATACAGATTTAAATAAACATATAGGTATGTCAATGTATCAAGATAGCTTAAAGAATTTACAAAATATAGGCATAAAACTAAATGATGAGTTTTTTACTTTAGAAAAGTTTGAAGCACCTTTACTCAAAGGTACAAATGTATTACTCCAAAGTATTGATTCAAAAGGTTTAACGCTCACAAAAAATGGATTTTTGCCTACAAAAGTAGTAAAAAGTATAGTCGAAGTAGCGGCGACTGTATCCGACCAACGATTTTTAAGTATTCAGAGCAGATTTTATGAAGAAGAAAATCTCAGTGCGAATATGACACGCGTTGTATCAGAAACCCTAAAACTGATTAAAGTACAAAAAGGAAAACTGTTGCTCACTAAAAAAGGGAATGAATTTCTATCTTTGACTCCTCATGAGCAATATATAATCCTCTTTAATATTATGCTAGGTATGAATATTGGCTATTTTGATAGGCATCAAGAAGCGATGTGTGTCCACAACTCTTCACTCATTATGCTACAGCTTTTAAGAGATAAAGAAAGAGACTTTCGAACAGCAGAAGTTTATACAGCCCTGCTTCTTGACATGTATCCAATCATAGAAGATAGCATTGATGAGTTAGAAGTTCTTGATTATGGAGAAAAAGATAAGCTTGATATTTTTACATCCATTGCAGAGACGAGGCTTCTTGAGAGACTTTTTTTACCGCTTGGACTGATTGAGATGCAAACTGCCAAATATCCGCAAAAAGATACATTTGCCAAAAGTGCCTTACTAGATAATTTTATAAGTGAAAAACATGCGATAAATAAAAATTTAGTACTCTCTAAAAAACTTCTCAAAACATTTCAAGATGAGATAAGAGAAAATAAATTAGATATAAATATCTTTGAAGTTACTATGTACCTATTTGCACAATATGCACACATTCCATTACCTCCAAAGAGTAGTGTTATAGATGCTCTGATGCAAAAACACCCTGTACTTGGTACACTTAGAGTCAGCTATACAGAGTTATATGAAAAGCTAATCGATAGCGTTTTAACAACATATGAAGAATTCACACAACTTGATACAGTCGGTGCTTCAAGAGACAGTCTTGTTGATGAATATATGCAAATGATAGACTCGCTATTTGCTTTAGCAAATACTCCTAAACCGTTTAATACCGTACAAAAATTACATATTCTTCCGGCGTTTATATTTGACATCTTAAAGCTCCGCCATAGTTTAGATCAATTCACGCAAGATTTTATCTTAGAGTGTTCTAAAATATTTGATGAAGAGTTTGCAATGGATATTGCACAACTTATGCTACTTCTTGATAAACTCGAAAAAGATGCAAAAAAACTTAAAAAGAATAAACCAAATTTTGAGCAAGGTATTAAAGAGTTTATACAAACATATCTTATGATTGTTTTAGAATTACGAAGTAGGGAACTTTAAAATAAATTTGACAAACACTTTTTTATGTTTATAATATAGTCACTTTATATTTTAACTATTACATTATGAATAAAAATATTGTACAAAAAACCACTACATTAAAAAGTCCAATTGGTCGGGTTGGTGGTAAATCTAAATTGTCTAAAGAAATTGTTTCTCTTTTTCCAGAGCATAAGCATTATGTTGAAGTATTTGGATGATGACTGAGTGTTTTTTTTGCTAAAAAGCCATCAAAAATTGAAACTATAAACGATATAAACTCTGAGTTAATAAACTTATGGGAAATGATAAAACAATATCCACAAAGTTTGTCCCATTATTTAAATCAACTCTTTGTAAGTCGTGTCATTTTTAATAACATCAAGCTAAAAAAATATACTCCTAGGAATCATATAGAAAAAGCGGCATTTTTTTATTATCTAGTAAGTCAAAGTTTTTGAAGCAAAGGTGAAAATTTTGCTATGAGTGCAAAATCTTGAAGAAAACCAAAAAATCTTTGGAAGAGTTTTACTCACTGGAGCGAGAGGTTTAAGTTTGTGACGATTGAGAATATGAGCTTTGAGGAACTTATAAAAAAATATGACCATAAAAATGGAGATACCTTTTTTTATCTTGATCCGCCATATTATGATTATGAAAATTACTATGCTTGAGGATTTAAAAAATCACAACATATACTTTTAAGAGATACTCTTAAAAACATAAAGTGAAAATTTTTGCTCTCTTATAATGACTGCCCTGAAATTAGGGAGTTGTATAAAAATTTTAATATTAGAACGTCAAAAGAGATAGCATACACACTTTGATGAAATGTGCATAATAAGAAAAAAACAGTTACTGAGCTGTACATTACTAACTATTAGTATTTCTAAAAAGGGAACAGTTAAACTGTTTCCTTTTTTTAATATTTAATCTATTGTAAGCAGATGCTCTTGATACCATGACCTAGGTGCTAATTTTCTATATTTATTTATAGTAAGTCTTAGTTTACATTTTCCAAGTCGATTACCACATTGACATGGACATGCCAGTTTATTGGCAATTCTTTTATTTAAACTTAACATGTTTATAATATTTTTAACTGTTTCTTTATTATCAACTTCAAATATTTGCATATATTCACCAATAATTCCATCTGTTCCATGTGCCAGTTCACCAAAAATCAAATCATAGTTATATTTGATTTTCAAAGATATTGCATATAAAAAAGGAACCAAACAATACTCTGCGAAACCATTTAAAGTTGGCTTTTTATTAATTAGAGTTAATAATTTTATTGGGGAACCTAAGCAAAAAGTATCCCCAGGATTTATATGATAATCACTTATTTTTGGAATCTTGTCTTTTAATTCCACAACTTCCGGTATAACATGAGGAAATTTATTTGAAATATAAATTCTAAGATTATATGTTTCATCAACTTCTGGAAAATTTTGAAATTTAGTTTTAAAGGAAAAGTTCCCTTCAAGCATCAAGCCATCTTTTTTAGATGGCTTGATAGACATATGTGGATTATCATTTAAAAAGTCTTTTAAATTAACTTTTTTGAATAAATCCATTTAATCTTTTCTCCACGGACTAGCATTTTGATTATTTTCAATATCATAAGATTTTGATGGTGCAACAGTTGCAACAAGTAACCCAATGGTATTTACAAGTGTATCAATAGATAGTTTTACTGAAAACTTATTGACAACTTGCTCTGAGACGAATCCACTATTATCACTTCCAGATATTGATCCAAAATCATTTTGTGCTGCTACTAACCAAAGATTAAAATTTTCTTCTAATCTGAAGTTTTTATACTCTTGTTTGTGCCACTTATCCGCAAAATCTTCACTCGGATGTGTTGGATTTGGTATTCTAGGATAGTGAGGGTTTATGAATCTTTTCATATTTGCCAAAATATTTTTCAATGCTTCAGCTAAATTATCCTCTCCATTATATGCATGCGTTGCCAATGTCGTAATGATAATAGAAATTGGTTTTGAATCTTCATTACCTTTAAACATATTATCTCTATGCCTTTTTAACAATTGAATAGCTCTTTGTAATGTTGTTTTTTTATTAAAATTTGGTAAATTGTCAACTTGTGCCTTTTCCATTAAAAGCATAGCTTTTTTACTTTTATTCATGTTCGCTTCAAACCACAATGCATATCCCTCTGGATTACTTACATTCCATTCATCATTGATGTCTTTATAGTTATCATTTTCGGTATCTGTAATTGATACTGATTGTTTAGAAATCGAGTCTGCCATAGTAGAATCCAAACCATAAGATTTAACACTTTCATATAATAATCCTGTTTTCATTTCATCTAATGGTATACAAGGAACAATATCCATATGAAAACTTAATGCATCTTGATATTCCAGTCTCCAGCATCTTCGTTTTTCATCTTTTTCAGATTTTATACTTCTGGCAACTCTGTATGTTTCTAGTTCATTACCAATCAACTCTTTTAAATCAAATTGAGAATGTGTCCTTTTTGTTATCCCTCTTCTAGCTTTACAAGCTAAATCCAAATCATACTCTTCATCATCATTCAAAGGTCTTATAGCAGTCCCAAGTCTAAATGAACCTTGAGGGAAGATATGAACATCATGATTTTTTAATAATGATTCATCTCTGTTAAACCATTTTCCCAAATCATCATATCTATCTTTCGCTTTTTGATATGCAGAAGATGGCAACTCCAATAACTCTACAATGTTTTCCAACACTAATTCTTCTTGTCTATTTGTCATTACACTTCTCCAATAGTTATAGTTTTAATAAATTGATTTTGTAGATTATTATGATCATAAATAATCCAGGACATATCTGATTTTGGCATTCGAATTCTTCCTAATTCTACTGCACACGAAATTGGCATAGCAGGGAAAATTTTCAGTGGTTGCTTGCCATGAAGTTTGTTAATTTGAACCATAAGTTTTCGCATCTCTGAACGAAATAGTGATACTTGTGATTTTGCTTTTATGAAATCGTTATGCAAAAATTCTTCAGGAACTGTAATTTCCCAAAAATTTACATCTTTACCTGTCACTTCAATTATTCTATCTTGAGAGATTTTACCGCTTAATGATATTATCAACACTGGCTCAAGTTCATATTGTTTATCATTATTTACAATAAACGAAAAGCTATCTGGCTCTTCTTGCCATCGCCATGTTTTTGGTTCTCTTATTGGTTGATAAGTATCAACAACAATTTTATCAGTGAATAAACTGCCAAGCTTTATCAGAAGTGGCATTGGAGCCATTGCAAATAAAGAAAAATCTGCAGGATTATTTTCTTCAATTTTCGGTGCAATATATTTAGTAAAGATTGCTTCTAAATGCTTTAACTCAGAGTTCCAAAAATCATCGTCATTGTCTTTCAATGCAGAAGTCATTGACAATAAAACAGGTTTTTCATCTGCAGGATATTTAAATGGAAACATTGCCTCCATAGTCTCATTTTTTTGTATTGGAGACTTTTGATCACTGATATTAGCACCATAAAATACAACATGAGACTTTTTGTCTACTGCAATACCCGAAACAATATGAATTCTTTGTTCATGCTCTTGCTTCCATTGATGAAGTAAATTAGCAGAATATTTAGAGCCATCATTATCTTGGTCGATTGTTCTGTGACAACCGTGGCACATTAGCATTAAATTATCAAGATTATTTAATGCTTGCTTATTAGTTATAAATGGTCCCCATCCCCTAGGTCCATCTTCTGAAAAAGAATAAATATGTGCCATCTGCGCCAAATTTACTTTTTCTTGAGTAACTGAAGATTTATATAATATCTTGTTACAACCATCAAACTGACATCTGCCAGCACTTCTTGCCCAAAGTTCTCTTTCAACTTCTTTTTTTATGTGTCTTGTAACTTCTTTAGCCATGGTTCACAGCCTCTAAGTTACTTTTTTGCTCGTATAACATTATTTTCCTTTAAAATAATGCTACTTATCGTAATAAAACTGTAAAAATATTTTACATAATACACAGTTTATATTCATCTAATATACAAATAACTATAATGTTAATCGAAACTTAAAAGTAAGTTATCTGTATTTGACAGTAGCACTTGCGTTTAACACTTATGTGTAACTTGTATAACTTGACTGGTACTCAGGTTATACGGTTTAAATTTTGTTTTTTCATTTTTTACTTCAAACACCTCCTACATCAATAATTTAGACTTTCCTAGTCTTTAATTTTATAGTAACTTTTCTCTAAAATGTAATTTCATTGCAATATGTCATATTTTATCTTCCATTAACTATATCAAGTAAACTTTCATAACTATCTACCTTGTCATACTTCACTTTATCTGTACTTATTTTTTTAAAAAACTTTCTAGCACACTCTATTTTTATCTCTTCGATTTTTTTAGTTTGCATACTAGACATACTTCCTTTTGTCTCGGCTATAAAGTAAATATGTTTTACACTTCCTTCTTCAAAAGCTATTGCCCAGTCAGGGTTATAGTCTCCAACAGGAGTAGATATGAAAAATTCTCTAGGTAATTTTGAATATACAACTACCTCTTTACTTGTATCTAACTCGGCAACAAAATCTTTTTCTATATTAGAGTCTGTAACGACATAATCATAAACATGGTTTTGCACTTTTAAAGCATTGCTAAAATTGACATTTATTTGATTTTTTGTAAATATGTCTTCAACTTCATGATAGCTATTTAATGGATCATAAGTTAAATGCTCAATAATTGTTGTCGCTTTTTGCTCATTGATTATTCTAGAAATATTTTGCATAAACTCTTCAGGATTTACCTTATATAAATCAAATCTATCTTTCGCTATTTCTTGTAGTATCAAACCAATTGTATTTCTTGTGAGTTTTGTTTCATTTGCCAGCTTCCCTATCAAATCATATTTCACATGTGAATGAGCCGATTTTTTCTCTTTTATAGTCTCATGAGCATCAACTTTAAAGCTTTCGCCACTTTTCAATCTTTCGTACTCTATATTATCTTGTTGAGTACCGCCAACAACTATGTACTCCATAGCTTTTACATGTAACTCTTTATTGATTGCATTTTTACAATTTTTTACAAGTTCAGTACTGTTAAATTTAACTGTATATACAGCTTTTTGATTTATTCTACTCCATAGTTCTTGAAACTCTTTTTTCTTGAAATTATTGTTGAGTGGATTATTTTTATTTTTACTCTCATCTTCAACCATACCATCTAATGAACTCTCACTAAACACGCTGTTAATAAGATTAAATATTTGCTCTTTATACTCCATCAACTCTTCAGGAAGACTTGCTAATGCATCATCATTTTTGGCATCATGATATTCATTTGAGATTTTATCATCATCATCTATATAGTCATTTTTTACTAGATATTTGTAGATTTGTTTAGCCATTTTTTCATCTACTTTTACTTTAGTGTCGCCAACAGTTAAAGTTTTGCCTGTAAAGTATTTTACATCTGCTTGTTTTGGTCTGGTAGAGAGTGTTTCACTAATGTCTTTTTGAAGTCCAGTTACAAAATCTTTATAGCTCTCATTTGCAATGACCGTTAAAACATTCGTTTGATGAACAGTTGCTGGGTTATCCATCCTCTCGCCATGTTTATTTACACATATTCTCATACCGCGACCAACTTCTTGTCGTCTGGATATACTGTTATCACTATGTTTTAATGTACATATCACAAATACATTAGGGTTATCCCATCCCTCTCTTAAAGCTGAGTGAGAAAATATAAACCTCGTTTTCTCTTCAAAAGATAGTAATCTTTTTTTATCTTTTAGTATCAAATCATAAGCATCTACATCATCCGCTTCGCCAGCCATTTCTCCTCTGGTTTTAATATCTGGGTCAACTAGTTTTTTTGACTTTTTATCTATAGAAAAGTAACCATTATGTGTTTTGCGTGCTTCAATGCCTTTTAGGTATGCTTCATAGTCTTTATCATAAATCAGCCCTAAGTCTTTTACAGCTTCTTCGTATTCTTCTTCAAATATCTTTGCATATTTTCCATTTTCTTCGCCATCTTGACCATATACTCGATACTTGGCAACTTCATCAATAAAAAATAGACTTAGCACTTTTATATCTTGTGAAAAAAGTCTTTGCTCTTTTTCAAGGTGTGCTTTTATAGCTTCTCTAATTTGTATTCGTCTAATAGCCTCTTCACTTACATCGCCAGTTGCTTCACCGACGCTCAGTTCTACACCGTTTGTAAAAAATATCTTATTTTTATATGCATCAATTTCACTGACAACATAGCCTTTGTACTCATCAAGCCCTTCTGATTTACTAAAGAGATTATCTGTTACTTCTACTCTTCTAAGTACTCTTTTGATTCCATTTTTTTGTTTTATATCAAACTCTAGTTTTGCTACAGGAGGTTTACTTGCACTTATCTCTATATTTTGAAGGTACAAGTAAGCACTTGTGCCACTTAAACCTTTAACAGATATGCCCCTGACAGATATTTTTTTTACAAGCTTTTGATTGTATGCATCAAGTGCATCAAGTCTATGGATTTTGTTATATATTTTTTTATGCGTTGCGGAGTATCTAAGTATAAAAAGGGGATTAAACTCTTTTAAACTTGCAAAACTTTTACTCTCTTTTTTTGCATCGCCTTCTATTTTTTGAGGTTCATCTATGATGAGTATCGGTCTGTTGCTTTTAATGACATCTATCGGTCTTCTACTTCCAAAACTATCAAGCTTTTCTTGCATCTTTTCCAGTTGCATTGAATGCTTGAACATTGATTATCATGACATTAATGCCGGCATCAGTAGAAAAACTCTCTAGATTAGTCAAGTCTTTTGAGTTATAAATAAATGATTTTACCTGCTTTGCGTACTCTTCTTTAAAATGTTCTCTTGTAAGCTCGATAGACTGATACACACCCTCACGAATAGCTACACTTGGTACGACTATGATGAACTTATTCCACCCATATTGGCGATTTAGCTCAAAACAGGTACGAGTGTAAACATAAGTCTTACCAGTACCTGTCTCCATCTCTACATCAAGATTTATATTTGCAACGCTATTGCTTTGTAGTTTTTCAGATACAGGAATATTTTGTTCTCTTTGAATATTTTGAATATTTTTAAAAATCTGTTCTTGGCTAATAGTAAAATCACTGTTTTTTAGTCCATGAACTTCATCTTCATAACTAATCTCCTGCTGACCTCTTTGTGAGCTCTCTTGCTTACCTGGATCAACTCTGTATTTTATGCCTTCAACTTTTGTTTGACCTCTAAAGCATTCAACTACAGATGCCACTGCATCTAGCTGGTATTGCTGTTTTTTAAATCTTATGTTCATCTCACTCATTAGATTACCTTAACTTCAGTATCTGGCGAGTATTGTTTAAAAATTTGCTCTACATTTATTCTGATGTCATCATTGGCAAAACCACTATCTTTGAACATAACTCTTAGTATCTGTTTTTTAGCAAGTTCGGTTATAAACACTTCATTCAAATCGTTCTCAAAACAAGCAGCAAGTGCATCATCATCAACAAAAAACACTTTATGTCCTACAAGTTCTTCACTTCTAATCGGAAGCATCAAATCCACTCCCCAATCAAGTAGGACTTGAAATAGTAAGTCCTCAGCACTTCTACCATCTTTGATGTTATCTACTGTATCAAAAAGGTTTAGTTGATTTATCTCATCAGGGTTGTAGTAAACATCTTTCATATTTGAGCTGTCAACTTTTAATACTCTAAAACCTATATCTAGATTTTCTATTCCTTCTTTATCTTTATTTTCTTCAAGAATTTTTTTACTAGCTCGTCTTATTCTTTCTTTTCCAATTTCACAAATATTTTTGTATCCAGCTTTATAGGCTTCACTTTTTTCATCAGTTTTTTCTGGAAGTTGTACACAAATATATTTTCTATTAGCATCATCCTCGCTATTTATCTTCAAAACACTATGAGCAGTAGTAGCGGAACCAGAGAAAAAATCTAAAACAATATCGTTTCCTTTTGCAACTCTTTCTATCAGATATTCTATGAGTTGATGCGGTTTAGAATAATCAAAAAATTTCAACTCTATACTGTCTAAAAATTTGGAGGCTTGAGTACTTGAAAATTTATCAATAACTCCAAAAGGTCTCTGAGTTCTTTTGATGAAATTTCCTTCGTTATCACTATTCAAGTATTGTTTAGTATAAACTGTCCAAATATTTTTACTATCTTTTTTAATTTCAATAAATCCATTGTCTATACCCCAGTCATATTTAGTTTTAGACCACCTCCAACAAGCTTTTTTCCCACTGTTATTGTCTTTGGGCATAACTAAACTTTTATCAGGTGCTTCTATTGGATAATCTAAACTCTCAGAGTATTGAATTGATCCCATCCCTAATTTTTGTAAATAATAAGGTCCTCTTGTATTCTCATATTCATCACTTTGAGTATATCTTTCTCTATTACTTATCTCTGTACCAAAAATTTCAACATTAGATATATTTTTACAGTAGCATAATATGTGTTCATGCTTTACCCTAAAAAAAGAGCTATCAGAGCCACCACCACCTTCACTGTTTGTCCAAATCAAATCAGCAACTAAATTGTCTTCTCCAAAAATTTCATCACAAAGTTTTTGAAGATTTGAAACTTCATTATCATCAATTGAAATAAATATAACCCCATCATCTTTAAGTAAATTTCGTGCCAATTTTAACCTTGGATATATCATCGTAAGCCAGTCACTATGATACCTTCCATTACTTTCTAGGTTTGCTACAAGTCGTCCGCCTTCCTCATCTTTTTGTCCACTGGCTTCTAGCTCGTCATCTTTGTCGCCTGTAAAGTTGTCTTTGTACACAAAATCTTTACCTGTGTTGTATGGAGGGTCAATATATATCATCTTTATTTTACCAAGATAGCTTTCTTGAAGCAGTTTAAGAGCTTCAAGGTTATCGCCCTCTATGTAGAGGTTTTGTGTCGTGTCAAAATTGACACTCTCTTCTTCACAAGGTCTTAGTGTTTTGTTGATAGGCTCATTTGCTTTTGCAAGTGCTTCTTTTTTACCAGGCCAGTTTAGAGTGTATCTCTCTTTTGTTCCATCTACGATATTTGCAGACAACTCTTGCTTGAGCAAATCAAAATCTATAGCTTTTTTAACTCTGCCTTTTTCATCTTTTGCTTCAGTCACACAGTTTGGAAAAAGTGCTGCAATTTGAGCTATGTTTTCATTTGTAAAATCTGGTGTTCTCATATCTGGTTTTGTCATTGCGGGCATCCTTTTTTATCATCTTGAAAATATCTGTTTATTTTTAAATGTTCCAATTCATCCACTAACAAATGCATTTTTGTTGAGGGGTTGTCGGTTCCTGCACTTTTTGCCATTCTTAATGTTGTAGCACTATTTTGTCTTGCAGTTGCTAATTTTTGAGATATTAAAACTTTAGCAAAAGCTCTGTCTGCTTTTTGATACCCAGCTACATGTGCTTTTAGTGCCGTACTTATTAACTGTCCACATGGACTATGACCCGAAGTACCAAAGCTTTGCGTGCTTGAAGTATAATGCATTAATATCCAGTATTCAAAACAAGGTACAGAGAGTATTGCACAAATGATTGTGTCACACTTTTTACGAGCAGTTTCGTTAAAGTCTTTAATGGCTTGTAGTGCAGATGCATATGTCGGATGCTGGTCTTTGTCAATTACACAATAAACTTTACTATATGGATTGCCTTTTTCACAAGCTTCTTTTATAGCACTTTTTGCATGCTTTACAACAGAATTAGGTGCAGAACCTTCTGATGGCATTATATGAATAGCTGCTTGGTCTAAAACAAGATAATCTTTTAATTCTGTTAAATAATTTGGTTCAGTTTCAGTTCCTTCACAAATTATTAGGACAATATCTCCACTGTAACGACTATCGGTTTTACGAGCAGTAGCATTTTTGCTTCTACTTCTCCTCGACATATTGAACTCCCATAGCACGATCAATATTTTTAAAATATGGTAAGGCTCCATACCTACCACTGAAGTAACTTTTTTCTATATCAGTCACTCCTTTTCGTGCTTTGAATTCAACCAATGAAAAGAGTTCAGTTGCTTTATTTTTCTTTTCACAAAACCAAATTTGATCTCTTCTAAAAATTTCTTGCGTCATTACCGATGTTTCATGAGATGTAAAAATCAACTGAGCATTTTTTGTATTTACTTCTTTGCTATGAAATAGTTCAATAAGAAATCTAACCATCAGAGGATGGAAATTGTCATGTAATTCGTCTATTACAAGGACATAACCATTTTCTAATGTATCTATCCATGGACCAATAAAGGCTAAAAACTTTTTAGTTCCATCAGACTCTTCATTGAAATCAAAATAAACATCATTTCCTTGAATGCTTTTATGTAAAGATACAACATCAAGTATCTTTTCATCTTTCATATCTTCAGAGATTTTAGTTTTTAGCTCATCTGGTATATCAGAGGGAAGTTTTGATAAATCAAACTCTTCTTCAGTGATTTTCAACTCTTCTATATCTAAATCTGCAATAGCCAAAAACTTATTGATTTCAGTTCTATACTTCTCTTGTTGATATAACTCATAAGTAAAACTTGGGTCTAACCTGGCAGTACTATCTAAAATATGAAAAATATCATTAAACCAATCATATACAGGCTTTAATTGTTCACTGTTTAGCTGAATTGCCGTTGATAAAAATAGTGCATTATCACGAGTTGATTCGCTCCAAATCTTTTTATTACCTGTTAATTTTGAGCCAAAATACCAATCATTTATTTGTGCTTCTTCATTATAATTTCTCTCAAACCAAGTTTGAGCTATTCCTTCTGGGAATGCATAAAGCCACTCTTCTAAAATCATTTTATTGTTTAGAACAAAACCATATTGATATCGCACCTCTTCAGATATAAATATAACTTCCAACTCTGTAGGCTCATCACTTGTGTCATTGTCAAGCAAAAAAGGAGTGACTGGTAATTTAGTACCTCTTTTAATTTTTGAATCAGAATTTAATACAATTCTCTTCATAACATTCATGGCTTTAAGTAAATTACTTTTTCCTGCAGCATTAGCTCCATATATAGTAGCACTGCGAAGTAGTTTAATTGGTTTTTTCTTTTCTGGAGTCAAAAATGTATTAGTATCTTCTAGTTCTTTTGTGCTAGATTTAGCCATTGTAAAAACTTGTTCATTCTTGATTGATCTATAATTTTTTACTTTAAATTCTATTAACATAAATTAGATCTCCTTTGTAATTTATTGAGATATTTTGACATAATTTTGCAAAAAAGTCAATCTAATTGTAGTTTCAATCTATTTTAATGCTTCAATTTTGTTTTTTAATTCTTTTAATTCTTTATTTAACTCAACTTTTTTATTAAATTGTTTTTCTTTATCTCTTTTACTTTTTAATTGAGCATATTGCTTTTGTAACAACTGTATCTTATTAACATCTTCTACTTGCTTTTGTAAAGGCTTATTTTCTTGTAGTTTTATAGGCATTAAAGATTTGATAATCTCTTCGTATAACTTTTCTAAATTTAGCACAAGTGGAAGTTTTTGTTTTTGAGTGTCTTCAGGCAACCAAGCTGTAGAAAAATAAGAATCTACTATCCACTTACTATTGTCCGACTCGCTAATCCTCTTGTAAGCTGATTTAATTTGCAACTGGTCATTATATTTTAGTTGAAAAATTATTGGGAACGGAATTGCTTTATCTATTGTTCTTAGTACATCGATATCTAACTCACCATTTCTTAGCTGTATGTCAAATACTTGAATTTCTCGTACATTGTTTGTTGAAGGTAGATTTATTGTATCTTGAGATAATTTATGTTGCCAAGTTATTTTTTCTATTTGATTTACAATTTTATCTTTTAGTTTATTGGTTATAGTCGCATATTCATAAATCTTTTTTTTTGGAATGCTTTTACCAAACTTACTTTTTGCTGGATAATCATATAGCATCAGGCTATGTCCTGAATAACCAAGAAACTCACTAGCTCAAAGTCATCAAGCCCATTTATTCTATTAGTTAGTGCTGTTGTACTCCCTCCACTAAATAATGAATCTATATCTTTATCCTCTTGCACCTCTATCATGGAACTTATAGCCTTATCTAAAAGGTCACTATATAGTTTCATATCTTTACCATCTTTTGTGGCTTCATTAAAGAGTTTATATGCCTTTTCTATGGGCTGTACTTGAGAAATACAACTACCTCTTACAATATCTAGCAACCTTTTTACTTCTAAATGGTTTGCTAATATTTCTCCAGCATTTGAAATATAAACTAAATAATATGGATGAAGTCTATTTTGTTGATTAATATTTACACTTTGATGTCTGTTGTAAAGAGTAAATATAACACCTGCATGTAATCCAATGTCTCTTTTAGATGGAATAACTGAATGTAACCCACTCGGTGTATTCTTTGGTTCGCCATATATTTTATAAAAATTTAACAAATCCATTCTAAAATCATTTAATCCTAAATCTGTAATTGAGATACCTGTTTTTAAATCTTCCATCTCTATGACTTCATCATCAAACAGCTTTTTTAATTGTTCTTGCCTATAAGATATATCATTTGCTTTTGCACTTAAAACATTGTCATCGCCAGTTGCTGTTACATCTGCAATCATCATACGATTTTCAACTCTGTCTTTTAAATTAATATATTCATCAAGAGTAATGTCGGGCCAGTAATTTACTAATTGTATCTGGCTATTTTTTGAGCCAATTCTATCTACCCTACCAAATCTTTGTATGATTCTCACAGGGTTCCAATGTATGTCGTAATTAATAAGATAATCACAATCTTGTAAATTTTGTCCTTCAGAAATACAGTCAGTTCCTATAAGTATATCTATCTCATTTTTTTCATCTGCCAAAACTAAGGCTTTATCTTTTGAAAGTGGAGAAAAAAGTGTAAGCAATGACTGAAAATCATATGTTTTATTCAATGTAGAAACAGGCGCTTTTGAACCAGTTATTTTACTCGTGTGAAGATTATATGTATTTAAAAAATAGTGAGATAGATGTTCATAAAGATAATCAGCCGTATCTGCAAACGCTGTGAATATAATAACTTTTTTATTAACTTTATTATCAATTATATTGATTGGATTTTTTATCTTATTCTCTATTAGAGATTGTATATGCTGTAGTTTATAATCATCTTGAGGTGTAATTTTATACATCTCTATGAGTATCGCTTCGATTATAATAAGGTCACCATTCAAGTCATGTTTCCATGACTGCAAATCCATATCAGACAAATCTATTTTAACTTTTTTACCAATGATATTATCTTCAAGATTTGATAATTCTTCATCATCTAATTCAATATTGTCTAAATTTGAAGGCATTGCACTAATATCAAAGATAATGCCTTTAGATTCAAAAATATTAATTTTGGATAATGTATCAACATGATTGTTTTTTAATTTTTCAAGAGTTAACCTAAAAGAGTTGACGGAACTTTCAAGTCTTTTAAGTAAATTGGTAGTCATTAACTTTTGCAAGCTTTTTTCCCTATCTGCTTGCCTCAATTTACTTCTTCCGTCATTTACATTTGTATCATACATGTCCTCATATTTTTGTAATCGACTTGATAAGATATATGTAATAGGAGCATATACAGATAATTTCAAAAGTGAAAGTTGCGTGAAAATATCATTAAAGCCTATTACATCATCACGATTAGTTAATTTAGGATGATACGAAATCGGCTTCAATCTATTTGGAAATTTACCTATATCACTCGTATCATAAAAAGTTTGTATGTGTTTTCTTGATCTGGCAATGGTTACACTATCTAGTAATTCAAAAAAATCAAAATCTAATGCATTTAAAATGGCACTAGCTGTTCTTTTTTCAGCTTCAAGTTTAGACCAACTGTTAAATACAGCCTGAGCATTTCTAAAGATAGTATCTATGTCTTTTGTTGTATTTAACTTGTCATTTAATGTCTCTGTGTTACCTTCATAAGCTAAAGCCAGTTGATTTCTTAAGTCTGCAAACCTATTATTTACTGGTGTAGCACTCAGCATTAAAACTTTTGTTTTTACACCTTTTTTGATAACCTCATTCATCAATCTTTGATAGCGTGTTTCTTTATCTTTATAAGCATTGTTATTTCTAAAATTGTGTGATTCATCTATGACGACCAGATCATAATTAGCCCAATTTATACGACTCAAATCTACACCATGAGAGTATCCGGTTGTTCGTTGTAAGTCTGTGTGATTTAATACATCATAGTTAAATCTATCTTTTGCAAAAATATTTGTTTTTAAATTTGTATTGTATTGAAGCCAGTTATCAGATAGTTTTTTAGGGCAAAGCACTAATACAGATTTATTTCTAAGCTCATAATACTTTATTACAGCTAGTGCTGTAAAAGTTTTACCAAGTCCAACGCTATCTGCTAAGATACAGCCATTGTATGTCTCTAATTTGTTTATGATGCCTGTTGCTGCATCAGTTTGAAAGTTATATAGTTTTTGCCATACAAGAGTATTTTTAAACCCAGTAAGGTCATTTGGCATTACATCTTCATTTATGTCTTCTAAAAACTCATTAAAAATATTGTAAAGCATAAGAAAATATATCTTCTCAGGCGAATTTTCATTATACACAGTTGTAATATGATCTATTAATATGTCGGTAACATCTTTTAGTTTATCTTCGTCATTCCATATCTGCTCAAATAAGCTCATAAATGTTTGAGTGCTTGTAGGTTCATCAAATTTATTGACAATATTCGATATCGCATTACCTTTTTGATACCCTAAATCAACTGCAGTAAAACCGCTTAATGGCAAATACACACTTTTATTTGTTTGACCGTCAATGCAAGCGAATTGTTGCATAGGTGCAGATGTTTTGTTTGATCTAAAAACCGCTTTTTGTTTAATCCAATCAGCACACTCTCTTGCAATGGCTCTTTGAGTCAGTTTATTTTTTAATTGTAATTCAAATTCACTACCATAAAAGCTTTTTTCTCTATCATTTTTTGGAATAAAAAATTCTCTTTGCTCTTTTTTAATATTATCAATTGCTTCATTTGGTATAAATGTTGGGGTGGTAAATATAAATTCTAAACTATGAATGTTTTTTAGTTCTTTTTTTAGTGCTTCATAAGCATATATAGAGAAACATGAAGCTGCGATTTGTAATTTACTTTTTGATGTAATGGTATTCTTCAAGTCATCGCCCAACAACTGATTAATATTGTCTATTATTTGCAAACAACAACCTTTAGTTTTAAAATATTATATTCTAGCAAAAAAATCTTCCTATTTAAAACTTACTAAGAATATCTTTTGTGCTATTCAAAATGTGCATCTAAAAAGTGGACAATGCCTATTTGGGATTATAGTTTAACACTTTCACATCTGGCTATATTTTTTGAAGCCCACTTTTTGGTTCTATAATCTCTTAAGCTTTGTGTAACTTTACTGTTTTAATATTTTGAACATTTGGTGGAACACGGAAAACTTATTACGTATACTTTATTGTAACCATTTTATCGGGACTAGTTTTTTCTCATTTCTCCATTCTTCTACAATTGCATTTTGAAAATAGTCATCACCAAAATTTGCATGGTCTGTTATTATCACTTGTAAGTTTGGAGATAGTTCATTAACTACATCAAATATAAATTTAAACATTTTTTTATCTGCAACTTCATCGCTACTATTAATCTTTGAACGGCTATTTTCCACATATCCTTCAGGATAATGAACTTGTGTAGGTTGATCAAAAATAATAAAGTTAGGTACAGGTCTTTTTGTATCAATAAAATGTTTATGTAAAGCCAAGTGGATGAGTAGATGACAAGCCAACCAGTTTTCACCACTTCCCATTTGTTGAAGTGATTCTGATTTTTTATCTGAATCTGCAAAAATCGTAAGTTGTTTAATATTAAATCGTAAGTTAAAGTCTTGATATTCCCAGTTAAGTTGATGACTCCAATTACTTATAGTAATATTGATTTTATTTAAAATAGCATTAATTCTATTTTCTTTGTCTTCTTTACTTATACTCATTTCTAACTCGTATATTTCATTTGTAAGAGTCTTGATATTAGTTACTAATATAGAATCTTCAAGAGTTATGTCCATACTCTCTATGAATAAACTTATTTTTCCAAATATCTTACCTTTCTGAATATTTATATTTTTGATTTTTTCAAGTTCTTGTCTTTGCTTATAAATATTTTGTATACTTGCTTCTTTTTTTCGTATCTCTGTCGATATATTATTTCTTTGATTTTGAAGTTCTATCAAAATCTTTTGAACTTTAGGCTTTTCTTTTTCAGTAATGGATAACCCATTTTGCAAATCTCGTAGTGAATTATTAATAGCTTCAATAGATGGGATAAGCTCATTTACCTCTTGACCAATAAGTGCATTCCAATGTTCTTTACTTTCTGGCTCTTTATATAGACCTATTGAAATCAGTCTATCATATTGGCTAGCAGATTGGCTCTCAAAAATATCAGTTGTACCTCTAAAGTTTTCAACGGAAATAATTTCATTCTTTATCTTGGAAAGCTCATCTAGTAATACTTTTTTCTCTTCTAAAAGTTTTGAGATTTGGTCATTCTCTGTTATTGGTTCTTGAAGAATATTATCTGACTTTAAAATAGTTTTTAACTCATGAATAGCTTCACTATTATTTTTTATCTCAATATTTGATTCAATTAGACCTAACTCTTTTGCTTCTTCTACTAATTTCATTAACTGTTTAATTGTATGTGTTTGTAAATTTTCTTCTGACTTTTTTTCTCGTAAGTATTTATTTAGTTCTTTCTTTTTTAATGCAAGTTTTTGTTGAATTATTAATTCATCTTGTCTAATTGCTCCCAAGATATAAGGTAATGTATCTTTAATTGCTTGTGAGACAAAAGAATCATCTTGATTAAAAAACAAATATTTAAATTCAGCTATCACATTTTGGGGCTGAAAAGAGAAAAGCCTACTATGTTTAAATGTTGCTTCAAGACTATCCCTAGTATTCTTCTCTACTACATGTAAATTGTCATCAATGCCCAATTTATTAGATAAAAAACTTGTTAGTGCTGTAGTTGTAGAATTGTTTTCCAGTTCATTATAACTTTGCAGAGAAACATTGTCCCCGTGCACAAAATAAATTGCACTTGTAGTTTGTTTACCATGAAATGTTGGATTCTGTCTAGCGATAAAAACTTCTTCATTTTTTAAAGCAACGGTAATAGCAAACCAAGAAACATTATCCCTTATTTTGGAACCTTTTACATTAAAACTATTACTGCCTAAACAATAATCAACAATATCAATAATTGCTGTTTTTCCAGTTGCAGATTCCCCTGTAATTATATTCACAGAACCTAATTTAAAGGGTAATACCCTTGGCGCATGGGTTTCGTCTTTATAGATTACTATATTCTTTATTTGCATACTTTAAAATCCTTTAAGGCTTTATTCCAATAGAAGCGTAAATTGTTTTAGTATTTCCGATTTTACTAAACCATTTTCCTAACATTGATGACTTTTTAAAAATATCTTTAACTTCATTATCATCTATATAAGGTAGACTAGTCTTTCTGTATTTAACAAATTCCAGTTTTCCATTTTCATTTATTTTAATGGCCTTATGATAGATTAAAAACAAAATTGCTTCTCTTGTATATGGGACAAGGCTTTTAACCTTATTATTTATATTTATTTTTGTCATAGTATTTTCTTCCAACCACTCATAAAAATTTTTACTTGTTGTAGCAGGTAATGATTCTCTTGACTGTTTATGTAAGACTAAGGGTAAGACTAAGAACAACAATTCAAAAGGTGTTTTGTCTCCACTTTCTTTTTCATATTCTTTAATTACAAGCCTTAATATTTCTCCACAAAAAGCAGGATTTAAAAGATTTGCAACTGTTACAGGCCTGTCTTCCCACTTAGGAATCATTATTATTTCCTTTTAATAAGTCTTCAAAACAAGGATGCCAACCAACTTTTAATTTATCTGATAGCATATGATAACTTCCTCTTGTTAGATAGTTCTCTTGAAACCTATTTCTAATAAATATATTAGAGGTTTGTTGTACATAATTACTTATATAAAAATCTTTTCCTTGTGCTTGTTGTACAGTCGCGTCAGAACCCTCAGTAGCATCTAACAATAGGTCGAATTTTTCTTGCCACTCATCGATTAGTCTTTTGTCAAAATCAATCTCTTCCTGCGGGTTTAATAAGTCATCTTTCAACCATTTTGACCTTTGATTAAATGCCCTTTGGTAATTACTAATAGCAGCATTTTTCACTCTTTGGGAAATATCAATTAAATCTAATTGTTTAGAAAAAATCATTGAATCTATTTTTTCAAGTTCTTCAGCAGTAAGTTGTATTTTATCAGGAAAGTCAATTGGGAGATTGTCTTCTTTAAAACTATCTACAATATAATTAATTTGTTTTTGTAAATCATTAAAAGAGATATAATCAACACTGCCTTGTAAATGCTCAATACATATTCTAAAAAACCACCCTTCAAGTCTTTCAAGTAAAGGGTCTATTTGACTTTGAAGAGCAGAAAGTTTTAACTCATTTTTAATTCTTTTATCTACTTCATTAAAATCTAATGAAGAGTCAGTAATAAACATATTATCGATTAGCTTATTCTTATTTTCTTGATTTAATGCATTAAATGCTTGATACCCTTTTATATTTGTTTTATTTGTAGTTTCTTTCGCAACTTCTTTTAACTCTTCAATAATTTCTTGAGTGTTTACTTTATCTTTTATTTTTTTTATTATTGATTTTTCTGAAATGCTTTCTGTTGTAACTAAAGTAAATATAGTTTCTTTAGGATTAATTAAACTAGTATTAATTTGTTCACACCATACTCTTAATGTTTTCCAAAAATCACTACTACGATCTGATAAATTTGTTTTGCTATTAGCATGATATTTTGTCTGATGTAAATTGACTTGTTGATTATTTCTAATTTCAATATCATCTAGAGCTTCAATTAGTATTACTGGATTTTCTTGTTGTCTAGCTGATAATAATAAAAATAGCGCATATCTTAGTTGGTAAAAATAGCCTAAAGACGGTTCTTTAGCAGAAAAATCTAAATCCAATAATATTCCTTTTGTAATATATGTTTAAAATATTTTCTATTTATTCAAGGAGTATTATAACGAAAACATAAACTATTGAAGATTAACAGAGTATAGATTAATTTCCACAAACTGTAGGTTTTGAAACGTTTTTAAAGGTACAAATGTCACGGCTAAGTAAGCTATAATTTTAATAATCATTGGTTGTTGACACAAAATTTTGAATAATCTTTATATAAAAAACGGTAATTCTACCCTTAACATCGGATAATTCCTGTACCTGGTTTATGCAAGACTTTTAACCAAGTGCGTAAGTTCATCTTATTTACTTCTTCAATGGAATAACCCCTTGCTGAAATAGTACTTCTTGCACCAGGGCTTAGTTCTGAGCTAGTTACAATTAATCCATGTTTAGCACCTTGAAACTGCATGTCTGCATGTAATCCTTTTACTATTATTTTTTCAATCTTCTTTTTTTGACGTTTACATTGTATTATCATATGAGGGGGAAATCCACTTTCCTCATTTTTTTGATTTTTCCAAACTCTTACATCAACGCCGTCATCATTACTTCCTGGACCTAATTCAACAAAATAACCCTCTCTATCAAAATATTCTGCTGTTAATTCTTCAAATTTTCGCCAATGTATTAGCTCTAATTGTCCATGATTTGCATACAGATAATTTATATAACGCTGATCGATAAACTTTCCAACTTCTGGTTTATTTGTGCCGCCCTTAAACAATGTTTCAAGTTCTTCAATATTTTCCCATTCGGTATATCTAAATCCTGAATGAGGATTTAATTTAGAAATCTTATCCATAAGTTCTAACATTTCTATAGCTATATTTAGACCTTTTTCCCCATATGTTAGTGTTACTATTTTCATGAATAAACTTGGGTCTAATGATTTTGCTCCTTTTGCTAAAGCATCATCCATAATTTTTGGCCAAGTCTCCACAAATATTTCTAGTACACCTTCTTGTACTTTCTCTAATCCTGTTCCTTTATACTTATGATACAAAGTTATACCCATTGAATCGCCATTGTATTCTTCTTCTATATATCCAACTCGATGAAGAAGTTTATAAAATAAATCTTCATATTCTTCAATGCGCAGGCGAGCACCATATACTTCCGAATTTGTAATAATGTCTGCATAATTTGAATCTATCAGAAGATCACACATAGCTTCAACTGAAAGAGCAATTCCAGATTTATATCCTACTGTTTCGGATATGCTATCACATAAAGTTTTAGGAGAAAAATTTACTGTACCTATGAAAATTCCTTATTTTTAATAAAATTTGACTACTTTAAAATTTCGAGTATGGTTCTCTTAGTTCAACACCCAGAGCTTTTGATGTAGTTAAATATAAAAATTGTTTTGGTTGATTATTTAAAAATTCGCTTATGAGCCACTGATCACTTTGTGAAAATATGTCATCAAATAAATATGGATGATACCTTGTTATTGAACCTAAATAAAACATCACAACATATATAATAAATGATGGAGAATATCTGTGTTGATTTGAATGTGATAAGTAGTATTTCAGTCCATCTTTACCAATATAATACCAAACTCCTAAATCCCTAAGCTGTTTAGATAAATTGAATAATGACTTTTGAGAAATACTATATCCATGCATAATTTCTCTAATTTCTAATTTTGCATTAACTCCATTATCTATAATGGGATAAATAGTTTTTAAATCTTCTAAATGTATATTTTTAATTCCATCGCTAATTTCTGCATTAAATATTAATTCTTTACCATTTCGTTGTAATTTTAAGTTATCAATTCTTGAGAAAACCTCCTCAATACCATAAACATTGGTATAAGTTCGATGCACACCAATACAATGTTTCAATAGCTCTTTAACATTTAGTTTAAGTGTAGGAGGAAATGTATGCCTAATACTAGGCTCTACAATTTCCATAAATTCATAACAAACTGATCTTTTTTTTGGATTTGTTGCGCTGCTATTTAATTTTAATATTTCAACTTCTGCAGTATCAAAACTAAAATTATTTCCACTATATATAGGATTGATTCCATGATCAAATCTTTGATGTTTATCAAAACTAGTTTGAATTTCAATAGTAAGTTTAGCAAAATTTAGAAAGCAATAATAATATAATAACGGTTTAGATCTAACTTCTGCTTGTTGTGCTGCATTATAAAAGGTTTTTGATTGCTCCAATAAAGAAAGAAGAATATTCTTTTTTTTATCTGTTTTAGAATATTCTTTTATTGCAAAGTTCCAAAATGACCAAATATCAGATACTAATATTTTATTATGATTAAATTTCACAGGTCTTTTTTCGTTTGAAAAAACTGGAAAACCAAAGTCAAATGATAAATTATGAATTGCCAAATTCTCTCCACTTATTACACAAATTTCCTACTTACTAAATATATCACATGTATACTTTTAGTAAGTAGCGTATACATTAATTATAGACTATCAAAAATAACCTGTGTACTTTCATGTCTCTCATTTGGAATAAGGTGACTATATCTCATAGTCATCTCTAGTCTCTTATGTCCAAGCTGCTCTTTAATATGCAAGATACTAATCCCAGATATTGCCATCCATGAAGCATGAGTATGCCTTAAACTATGAACAGTTATCCTATATTTTCCAGCTTTATCGTTATTTGGCAGTAATTTATCAACTGTTTGTTGCCACTGTTTTGGCATTTGAATAAGTTGTTTTCCATTTGAAGAAGGAATGACTAAGTTATTACTCTTTTCTTTAAAAAGATTCTTTAATACTTCCATGGCTAAATCAGGTATATATACTTTTCTATCATTACCATTTTTATTTGATTTAAAATAAATGAGCCTGTTATTGAAATCTATATCATCCCATGTAAGACTTGCTACTTCACTAAATCTTGCACCAGAATATAATAATAAAACAGTTAAGCGATATGATAGAGGAAATGGATTTGCATTTAGTGTTTCTAAAATTTTTTTTGCTTGGTCTTTAGTTAGAAAACCTACCTGTGCATTATTGACTACAGGCATTTTAACTTTCCCTTTTGATATAGGATTTGTGTAGTTTAAAATCAAGTCATTATTAATGGCATAGTTTATAATTTGTCTTGCTAGTCCTAACAGATACTGCACTGTTCTTGGTTTATAGCCTTGTTCAAATTTTTTTTGCTTGAAAATTTCAAAGATTTCTGGTTTTAAATGTCTTAAATCAAAATTTTTCAACTCTTTAAAATGAAATTCAAATGCATTTTCATCATGTTTCCAGGTTTTTTTGTTGTTAGCGGACCAGTGTATATATTTTTTAAACACCTCATTAAGAGTGATTTTATATTTTTTTCCAACATACTCACCATGTTTGATTTTATTTAAAATCTCTATGCGTTTGGCTTTACAAAATTCTACTCTAATCCCTTCACTGAATTTTCCAATAGTTAGTTGTTTATCATAAAAATTTTCTCTGTATCTAATAAGAAAGACTTTATCAATCACTTTTGAATTTTCATTAATAATCTCTTTGTAAAATACACCTTCTTCTTTAGTCGGTATCTTTTTGTTTAAAACTCTTAGATTTGCCATATCAAGTCCTTGTAAAGTCCGTATAACAATATTATTTTTAAAATATATTGATGAGTAATGATAAAGAAAAAATGCTGTGGAGTCCCTTATTTTTGGAAATATATGAGATTTGATATGATTTAAGAAATAATGATTATTAAGGATAAACTGACTGTTAATCACTTGGTCGCTGGTTCGAATCCAGCATCCGGAGCCACAACACTTTTAACCCCAAATACATGGACTTTCCAACTGATTTATTTAGCTACTGTACCCAGAGTGTGCCCTTTTGTGTCAGCACTCAAATAGCACCGAGAAACGAAGCTTTTTTCTATACTTAGAATACACCTGTAATGTCATAGATGCATCACTGTGACCTAGCATATTACTAACCCATAAAATATTTTCTTGATTTTTCAGGCCATTATACAGCTGATATTGTTGAAAAATAGGACAAGCAGTAAAATAATATATACTGCAATTGCTAGCCTAATGAAAATAATTGACATTTTAACGATAATCGTGTAAAATGAAGCCAAAGGATATATCATGACTAAACAAGAGATAAGTAAATTTTTTGATCTTCCTCTTAGTACCTTAAACGATTGGGATAAAGAAACTAATAGAAAATATAAATTATTTCAATTTTTAAGTACTATAGAGATTGAAGATGTGAATAAATTTTCACAAATAAAAAAAACTCATAGATTGCTCCATATGCTCAATAGAAATATTGATAAGAACAAATATTTTACATATGATGAGATTAAAAACGCTTTTACTCATACAAATTATCAAGAAGCAACTCAAAGAGAAAAAATAATATACTCTAAATTTTTCAAAGAATGTGATGTAGCTGATTTAAAAGATTTAGAAAAAGTTTTTCATGTATCAAAGAGAGATATTAAGGCTATTTACAAGCAGATTCCTGAACGCTTGTTAAAAGGAGTATCAGAAGTTTGGGATAAAAGATTTAGATTAAAATCGTTAGATACCGAAGTATTACAACCATCAAATAATATTCCTTCTGCATTACAAGCAATTTTACAAAGAAGAACTATTAATGTATGATTTTGATATTCAAAAAGACATGCTTTTTGCTGCACATGAGTTGTTAGATAGTAAAGGAATACTAGGTGTAGCCGCTTTAGGTGGGGGCACTGCTTTAAGTGCATACTATTGGAATCATAGATACTCTACTGATATAGATATATTTGTACATAGTAAGAGCGATATTACACTAATGATGAGACCTAAAGAGTGGAGTACAAATTTTTTACAAATGTTACAAGAACTGGGCTACACTGGTGACTGCAAAGTTCATCCAGTTTATACAGAGATTGTTATTAAAGACTCTTATAAGATTCAATTCTTTTCTGTTGAAGATAAAACTAAAAATCCATACCAAATAGTTGATTTATGGGGAGAGAAAATACAGATAGAATCTGTAGAAGAGATTATTGCTAAGAAGATATTTTACAGGGCACACAAAGGTAATGCAAGAGATTTGTTTGATATAGCTATTGCCATTCATAAAAAGCCATCTTTATTTACTGAATTGCTTATACCAATGGAAAAATTTAAAGAGTTGTTTGAAACAGTTTCAAAAATAAAACAAAATATAGAACTTCAAAATGAGTATATCGCAGAGATAAAACTAATGAACCCAAATGAACAATACAAAAATTTAGCGATGAATGCAATTAAATACCTATTTATATTTTTAGAAAGCTATTGTGGAGCATATGATTTTAATATAGAGTTGAGTTTAGATGAATATAGTATTATTGAAAAAAATAGCTATAACTCTACTTTTTAAGTCCTTGGAATATCCCCAATAAATTAGACGCTAATACTTTAAACATCCACGGGTAAACAAAAGCAAAAAAGCTAAGTAGGCTATCGTGACCTTACTTCACATAACATATAATAGTATTTCTATCATAAATTTAAAGAATATATGTATTAGTTACTTTTGAACAACCAACCTTTTAACATTAAATAATAATATTTATATGACAATTTATACATATTTTTAATTTCTACCATATTATCATCATTCCAAAGAAGCTTTGCTTCTTCAAAATCAATACCATGCTTTTGCTTATTTGATAGGCTTTTATTTTCATATCCTGAAAAATTCGTGTTGAGGTTTTCCTATTATTAGTGCGGATGGAGAGTAGTTTTTATTTGGTATAATGTTTTCAAGCAAATTATTTAATTTTTCAATTGGTGGGATTATATCAAAAAAAAACTTGCCTACAACTAGGAGTCTACACTTTATGAAGATTTTAACGTCTATTTTTTTGATTATCGTCGTGGCTTTGAGTTTTACCCTAACCGTCGATGATGGAGCTATGAAAATTCATGAAATGGCATTTAACAGAGCAATGATTTCATTTGGGCTGGCAAAGGCTTTAAACGCGGTCATATCACTTATGCAAGGCACCCAACTTTCATTCGCTCCCATAGGAATAGGGCTTAATTTTAGCGTAGGCGAGGTGCTTGACCCATTAAACGACATGGTTGAAAGGTTTTCTTGGGTTATGCTTTTGGCTTCAATATCTCTTGGTGCGCAAAAAATAATCTTGCTTTTAAGTGCGAAATTGTTTTTGCAGGTGGCATTGGCCATTAGTGTTTTTGCGGCTCTTTTCCTAATATGGATTCGAAAATTTGAAAATGCCTATTTGTTGCATCTGACTTTAAAGTTTTTCGCGTTGTTGATGATTTTGCGTTTTAGCGCCATCGTTTTTGTATATTCGTCTGAACTGCTATATTCGTCAACCTTGCAGGAGCAATACGATGAATCTAGTAAAATAGTCAATAACGTAAAGGTTGAACTTGAAGACGTGAAAAATAAAAATAACGGGTTGTTGAAATTAAAACGCGACGATGGCTTTTTTAGAGGATTGAGTTCTAAATACAGCCAAGCCATGGATGGGCTCAATATCTCAAAAAGGCTCAATGATCTAGAAGAAAACATGGAGCAAGCTTCGCAAAACATCATTAAGCTGATTACGATTTTTGTAGTTCAAAGCGTTCTTCTTCCACTTCTTTATCTGTGGATATTCGTTTCAGTTATCACTTTTATACTAAAAATAAAATTTAATGAAAATAAATTAAAAATATTGTATAATGCATAATTAAAAGAAGAACTTATTGAACTTGGATACACAATACAAATGTGCTACTTCCATCAAAAGAAAATTTTACAGCGATATATTACTGAAAAATATGATTAGTTTGCATCGTGGTCTGAGTAAAAGTTTGAAGCTTAATTTAGTAGGTTTTTATTATTCTAAAATTTACTTAATAATTTTTGTTCAACTTCAATAGCTTTTCTTTGAAAAAATCTACTTAAGCTGAAAGGTTGTCTTAATTTTTCAGGCCATTATAATGTATGCAATAGTTATGAAAAAAGGTATAATTACACATATTTAAGTAAGTTGGATTTTTACTGCATTAGCAGTTGTCTAGCTTATCGGGAATGTCCCATCTAATTAACCTTATCTATGTAAAGGAAAAAGTATTGGTTTACTATATAGCAAAATTAATTATTACTACTGTTTTAATCTCTGAAATAACAAAGAGAAGTAGTTTAATAGGTGCATTGTTGGCGGCTATACCCCTTGTGTCCATATTGGCTATGACATGGATGTATGTAGATACTCATGACAGTAGCAGTGCAGTGGAATTTTCCAATAAAATCATTTGGCTAATCGCCCCTTCCATGACATTGTTTATAGCTTTTCCTCTGCTCATTAAAAAAGGTATAGGCTTTTACCCAAGTATGCTTATCTCAATTGTCTTGACAATAATGGCTTATTATAGTGTTATTTTTGTCCTTGGGAAGTTTGGTATTAAGCTGTGAGAACTTATTTTAAAATCTAAACTAATTTAAGGATAATAAAATGGATATTCATAATCCTTTCACAAATGGACAGATAAAAAACTACTTGCTCTTTTATGCAAGCATAGTGGTAATTATGATTTTATTTTTTATCGCAAGCACTCTTTTTAATGACATAAAAATTTTTGATAAAAAAACATTTGATGTTACGGCACAAGAAAAAGAAGTATTACCTGTGAAAAAACCTCAGCACGAGGAAGCAGCTAAAAAGTTTAGACTTTTAGAAAAAGCCTACTAATACTACTGTTTTGTGACTATGTAAAGTTGCTCATGTCCTAAACGCTTGAGTATATCCATCACATTAACAAAGTCTTGAAATTTCGACTCTTTGTCACTTCTTAAAACTACTGTCCGTTTTTTACTTATTTTTGCGAGTTTTTGCTCAAGTATTTCTAAAGTTATGCTCTTTTTATCTAAGAACACCTCCCCTTTTGCATTCACATAAATAGTAATCTCTTTTTTTATTTCCTCTTTGTGTGAAGCTTTTGCCTCTGGAAGATTAACCGGAATGATACCCTGTTTTATAAAAGTGGCAGTGGTTAAGACCATCACAAGTAAAACAAGCATGATGTCAATGAATGGTATGACATTTATCTCATCAAATCTTTTTCTCATCTTTTTACACTTTGCCATTACTACTCTTTTGTCTCTTGTTCTACATCAAATTTTGTTAAAATTCTTTCAACTTTTCTTAGTAATATAGTATATGCAACCATCGCAGGCATTGCAACAACAAGCCCCATAGCTGTTGCTTTGAGTGCTAAAGCAAGACCAACCATAATCTTTTTAGCATCCACGGCTCCTGCATCGCCCATAGTATAAAAAGTAATCATAATTCCTATGACTGTTCCAAGGAGTCCAACATAAGGAGCATTAGAACCTATCATACTTATAATGCTTATATTGTCTGTCAAGTCTAGTTCTAAATTATCTCTATGCTCATACTCTTCTGTTTTTATTTTTTTATAAAACCACATTCTCTCCATAAATAACCATAGAGTTACAACACTCATTAAAATAAGTAATCCTATTACTCCATAATTTAATGTTTTTTCTGCATATGCCAGTAAATTTGTCTCTTGCATTTATATTCCTATATTTTTAAATTGTAAGCTTACTTCTGTTCCGCTGTTTAATGCCGACTTAAAATCAAGAACTATACTGTTTTTGTCACAGAATCTTTTTACCATATTAAGTCCTATGCCAAAGCCTTTTGCATTAGTATCTGATTGGTAGTAGTTCTCAAAAATTTGTAGGAGTTCTGTCTCATCCATGCCTTGACCATAATCTTTTATAATGAGACTCTTTTGTGTAACCGTTATATCTAGTATTTTTGAATCTGGCGAGTATTTTACCCCATTATCAATAAGATTGTCAATAACTTTTTGCACACCTTTTTTGTCATTTTTTAGCTGCAATGGTTCAAGGCTTAAATGAAACTCCGCAGATGGATATATTTTACCTAAAAAATCTACTCTTTCTCTTACAAGCTCATCTAAAAAAAAGCTCTCGTACAGACTCTCTTCACTTTGTATTCGTATTAAATAATCAAGCTCATTATATCTTTCTTGGAGCATTAAACAAGCACTGTTAATGCGTTCTAATCGTTTTATATCTTTCTCATTATATAAACTTTCACTCAACATCTGTGAGTTTGTCACAATGGTGCTAATGGGTAAATTTAACTCATGCAAAGTCTCTTTTGAGAGGCTTTGTAAATCTGTAACATATTGGGCAAGGGGAGCAACCGCAAGTTTTGATATGAATCCGCCTGATATTATAATAAAACAGACCATAACTAAAGCAAAAAAGTAAACATTTTCAATTTTTAAAGTAATTAAAAAGTAGTATGATAACAGAAGAAAAAGTACAACTGTTATAAAATAATAAAGAAAAATATTTATGCGGAGGTTAACAAACAAGTTTATATCCTATGCCACGAATATTTTCTATCTTTTGTTCTGGTAAAAGTTGCTTGAGCCTGTTTATGTAGACACGAATAGCCCCATCACTACCACCCTCGCTTGAACTCCAAAGTTCACTAGATATTAACTCTTTTGGTACACTCTTATTTGCATGTGTCATTAAAATAACGAGTAAATCGTACTCTTTTTTTGAGAGTTCTAAAGCTTTATCATCATAAAATATTGACTTATGCACTCTATCATGTTTTAGTTTACCTCGGTTCTCTACCTTAGCTTTTTGAGTACGTCTTAAGAGTGCTTCTATTCTTAGTAGTAGTTCTTTATTGTTAAATGGTTTTGTAAGGTAATCATCGCCACCATTTAAAAAACCTTTTTCAAGCATCTCTTGGCTTTTGTATGATGTCAAAAAAATGGCAGGAGTATTGTCCTCGGCTGCTCTTAGCTCACGCAGTACAGAAACTCCATCAATCAAAGGTACATTAATGTCTAAAATATATAAATCAAACTTTTGTTCAAATGTACACTCTAAACTATCTTGCCCATTTGGAGAGTGAACAAGCTCATACCCTTGTTCTTGAAGTAAATCGGTAAGAGTCTCTGCAAAAAGCAGGTCATCTTCTAAAAGCAGAATTTTAATCGACACTCTCTATGGCCCATGAAAGAGTCTCTCCTGCATACATAGGAACTACGCCAGAGTAGTTTTCTGGTACTGTAAAAGGACGGTTTTCCAATGTAACCTCTTTAAACTCTGGACAGATACCATAAATATTCTGTGCATTATCACTCACAAAAGCCTGTAAATTATCAAGCTTACCGAATTGTTCAAATATTTCACACAGAAGTTGCAAGGCAATAGGTGCTGTAAAAACCCCTGCTGCACATCCACATGACTCTTTTTTATGCTGTGGATGTGGTGCAGAGTCGCTTCCAAACATTACTTTAGGATGTGCGGCAAGTGCAACACTTAAAAGTGCATCTAAATCTTCTGGTCGTTTAGCAATAGGTTTACAAAAAAGGTGTGGTTGCATCATACCACCAACGACATCATCAAGTGTTATAAGAAGATGATGTACTGTAATTGTTGCATAAAGATTTTCATATCTCTCAAGCATATCAACAGCTGCTTTTGTAGTAATATGTTCCATAATAATCTTTAATTCTGGAAATGATGTTGCTAGAAGCTCATAAATAGACATAAATTCAGTCTCTCTATCCATCACAAAACCATCAGTTTCCCCATGTACACATAGAGGAATATTCATATCACTCATCGCTTGTAAGGTAGGTCGCATCTTCTCTATATCAAAAGAGCTCACACCACCTTCGGAGTTTGTTGTAATACCTGCTGGGTAAAGCTTAATTGCGGTAATTTCATCAGCAACAGATTCTATAAATGCTTTGTCATAGTCCTTATAAAAAAGAGTCATATATGGCTCAAAATAATCATTTGGTACAGAACTCATAATACGTTTTTTATAAGCGATAACATCATCGAGTGTTTCTACTGGAGGGACAAGATTAGGCATAACAATCGCACCACTAAAACTATAAGCACTAAGGGGTGCAATATTTTCAAGCATTACACCATCACGAAGGTGTAAATGCATGTCAAGAGGCATTAAGAGCGTATGAGTTTTCATAATTTTCCTTAAATAAAATATCTTTTTTTATCTCAGAATTATATCTAAATTCATATAAGGCTTTTTTTAGCCTCTACTATCAAATCATTAATCGCTTTTTCGTATAGACTTGCTTCCTCTTTTGAGGTAGATTCAAAACGGGTAACAAGTACTGGTGTTGTGTTACTTGCACGTACTAAACCCCAACCATTTTCAAAATTTATTCTCACACCATCTACATCTATAATATTTTTTACAGTAGGAAAACTTGGGGGAGGAGTTTTTAAAAGCTCTTTAACTCGCTCAATGATTTTAAATTTTTCTTCTTCTGTTGTCTCTACTTTTATCTCTTGTGTGGAAAACACTTGAGGAAGCTTTGCGAGTTCAGCATCTAGGTCTATGCCAGCCAAGAGAAGTTCTAATATTCTTAGAGTTGCATATATGGCATCATCATATCCAAAATATCGATTTTTAAAGAAGATATGTCCACTCACTTCACAGGCTAAATCAGCATTCGTCTCTCTCATTTTGACTTTTAAGTTTGAGTGTCCTGTTTTATACATAATTACTTTTGAACCACGACGTTCTAACTCATCATACATCACTTGTGAACACTTTACTTCACCAATCACAGTTGGTTTATCCATCTTTAAAGCATAAAGCAGTGCCAGCATATCACCCTTAATGTTGTTTTTATGTGTGAGGACTGCTATTCTATCGGCATCACCATCATAGGCAAATGCAATATCACCCTCTTTTTCTAAAAGTTTTTTCACATCTTCTAAATTATGCTCATCTGATGGGTCTGGATGATGATTAGGAAAAGTTCCATCTGGCTCGGTATAAATTCCTTTTGCATTGAGCTGTAAGTTGTAAAATATATCTTGAGTAACAACACCTGCAACACCATTACCGCAATCATATACTATTTTTGTATCCATACCTTTTAGGTGCTGAAACTCTTCTACTAAAAAGTCAATGTATCTTTCTCGTGCTTTGATTTTTGTAACATCTCTTTGCACTTTTTCTGGCATTTTCATATTCTCACACTCAGCCCCAAGAGCATAAATGTCTTCACTAAAAAAGGGTGCTTTCTCAACAGTAATTTTAAAACCATTATATTCACTTGGATTGTGAGAACCTGTAATCATTACCGAAGCAGAAGGAGTAATGCCATTCCATGTTTGATAATTTGCAAAGTAGTTCACAGGAGTTGGAACGAGTCCCATATCTAAAACTTTTTTTCCACCTGCATTTAAACCATGCACCAAATACTCAAATAAAATAGGCGAATGGCTGCGTGCATCATAACCAACAGCAACATATTCTCCTTGTATTTTAGATGCCAATGCATACCCTATGCGAACAACACTCGCTTCATTTAACTCTTTTTCGTAGATACCACGGATGTCGTACTCTCTATATATGCTCACTCAACCAACCTTCATTATTATATATCAAACATAATTTTACACAAACTTTAATTTATTTTGGCTTTTTTAACTCTTATTGTAATACTACGACTCTGTTACGACCTGTAGTCTTTGCCTCAAACAGTGCTTTGTCAGACAAGTTTATCATCTCTTCTATTGAATTGGCAAGACCATAATATACACCTATAGAGACAGTATAATTTATACTTTTGTCTTCTATATTTATAATGTTTTTTTTCAAAACTAATACGTATTTTCTCAAAAAGTTTTTGTGCATCTTTTATAGAGGTATCTTCTAAAAGTATACAAAATTCCTCCCCACCAAATCTTGCTACCAAATCAGAAATTCTTAAATTTTTATCAAATATTTTTTTAACTTCTTTTATTGCTAGATCTCCAACAGCATGTCCATAAGTGTCATTTATATTTTTAAAGTTATCTATATCTACCATGGCTACCGTTAAATTCGTCTTTTTTCTTTTTGCTTTCTCATAGGTAGCATTCGCGCTCTCAAAAAAGTATCTTCTATTGTATGTACCTGTTAGAAAATCTTTATTTGCCATATCTTTTATTTTACTAAAAAGATCTAAAAGTTCCAAGTTTGAGTTTACCCTTGTTATAATCTCATTATGAGAAAATGGTTTATGTATAAAGTCATTCGAACCAAGCTTTAAGAATTTATATGCTACTTCTTCTGATTCTAAAGAGCTCAAAGCAATAATACCAAGCTGATCTTTTTGGTAAATATTTCGAAGTTTAAAAGTTAAATCCATCCCATTCATATTAGGCATTTCATAATCAGTTATTACTAAGGGTATATCATTTCTTTGCTCTATCATGTCCAAAGCCATCTGTCCGTCTTCTGCTTCAATAACATTAATATTTATTGTTTTTAAAGAATCAGAGATAGTTTTTCTATATAGAGGAGAATCATCAACTACCAGTACATTTGTATCATAATTTTTTAAAACACGTACTACAGAATTAACTGCAAACGGGATACTCGAAGTATCTTCTTTAATAACAAAATCAATTACCTCTTTTTTGAGTATGGATTTTTTAAGAGATTTATCTAGTATACCTGTTAGAACAACAATAGGTATATAATGTGAAGCGACAACACTTACAATCTCTCCATTTGGAGCATCGGGCAAGTTTAAATCTAAAATTGCTGCATGAAAATTAGCACGATTTTCACGAATGATTTTCATTGTATCCTTGTATGTTTTTGCATGAAATATTTGAGCAAACTCATACTTTTCTAACTCATTTTGTATCTGTGCTGTTACTGTATCACTATCCTCTACAACTAAAACATTTCTCACCATAATTATCCTTAAGTATGCATTCTTCAAAGACAAATTATATACTATATCGCATTGTTAATGTAATAAATCAACTTTAAACTTATTTTTTATGCCTTTGCATCAAAAATTGACACCCCTAAGTTAGAAAGTGCTTTATCTACTAACTCTGTCGCTACTTTCATTGTTTTTTGAGAAATTTCTGGCAAAGATTCTCCCCACATCTTTTCAGCTATTTTAAAACCTTTTAGCATACCTTCTTTCCCTGCACGCAGTAACTGTGCATCTCCATTTGCACCTTGAATAACAAAGTTTGCTACTCGTAGAGAGGTCTTTTTAACTCCAAAAATTCCATTTTCTGAGACTAGTTGTTTTGCCTCTTGGCTTGAGAGTTTTGCAATTGAGCCTCCTTTGTAACCAATATCGTTTAAAAAACTTTGAAACTCTTCATAATCTTTTTTAAATTTATCCTCAGCAGAAAAGATATTTGCTTGGATTGAACTAATTTTAAATGTAAATTTATTTGCATTATCTGTTATAGTCTGTCTTAGCTCTTTTGTTTCGTCATTAGTTAATTTTTTTGTATAAAGGTTTTGAATTTTTGTATGATTTTGATTTTCTTGTGCTTGAAATTGATTTGATGTAATGTTCATATTGTTTCCTTATGGTTTATTTTATACCATTATACTGCTATATCGACATATACCTATTTTATCTAAAAGGATTTTTTATGGCAACAAAACAAATACTTTCCTTAACGCTTTTAACAACAGCTCTAATGCTCAATGCCTCAACTCCTATAGAGATACGAGTAACAACAAGACAACAATCAACTTCACTTTCAACAACCATAGCAAATATACTTTTTAAAAGAGGTTTAGAAAAAGAAACAGCTTTTAAAATTGCAAAAAAAGTAATAGGAGAAAATGAAACTCTTTTCTCTATGATGCTGCAAAACTATATAAAAACCACTGCATCAAATCAAGATGCAGTTTTAAAACTGTTAACACAATATGCACTCACTAATACAAAGACTGATTTTACATCATATTCATTTCTCATTAAACTCACTCAATCACTTCACTCAACACGATTAAACAAAGAAATGCTTTCTAAATTAGATAAGATTTCCACAAATAATAGCCTATTTAAAGGTTTAATTGCATAAATTTAATAAATACTTTGCTTATATAGATATTTTTTTGCTATAATAAGTTCGATGAAAGATGAGGCTCGAGTTCATCTTTAGTGTGTGATTTTGCGCTTGATGCATTTGCTCCCCTAAAGACTCTCCAATTTTTGACTCCACTAATGATTAAATTCATAGTGAATTTTTTTTACACAAGGCAATGCAATGGCAGAATTACAAGACGGTTCAGTTAAATGGTTTAATGACGAAAAAGGTTATGGTTTCATACAACAAGATAATGGTGGAAAAGATGTATTTGTACATTTCCGTCAGGTTAATAACAACTCAGGTGGACGTGTTTCACTTGCAGAGGGTCAAAGAGTAACTTTCGAAGTTGGTGAAGGTCAAAAAGGCCCACAAGCAGAAAACGTAACACCACTTTAATTAATACTTTCTTTACAGGCTTTTGCCTGTAAGATTCTTCACATTTTTTTTATATTTTCAATAATGCAAATATCCATTTCCACCACCACTTTTTACTATATGTAAAAGTTTTGTTGTTCTTGCTAGAACACTATTAATACTATCACCATCTATAAAATTACTTAAACCTATAGAACATGTATTTGAAAAAACAACACCAAAATTATATTTTTCTACCATTAAGCAAAATCGTTCAGCTAAAGAACAAGCATCATCAACACTTGTGTTTGGTAAAACAACTAAAAACTCATTTCCTCCCCATCTACCAAGACAGTCAATATCTCTAAAATTATTTTTTAAAAGTGTTACAAACTCTTCTATTATTGTATCTCCAACCTGCTGCCCATAAGATACATTAATCTCTTTAAATTCATCTATATCTATAATCATAATTGTTGTTTGAGTGTCATATCTGTTATACCTACTAAACTCACCTTCAAGTATTTTATTCATTTTTTCACGATTGTAAAGACCTGTCATCTCATCAGTAATAGCAATTTGCTCCAAGGTATCTTGCTCCTCGGCAAGTTGCTTTATTAAATTTATATTTTGTTCATTATATTGTTGATGATACAATTCATAAACATAGGCCATAAGGCCTATTACTGCATAACTCACGGTAATATTTGGATTAAGGTATAAATTTAAATCATCTGTTTTAATAAAAATAAGTAAAAAAAGTATGTAAATAAAAAATAGTATGCTTAAATTTCTTCCACCTTTTAAGCCTAATAAAAAAAATGAGTTTATAGGAATGACAAGACTCCAGATAATTGTAAAATTAGATGTTGGTGCCATGTAAATTGCAATTGCTATAATACTGGCAAATGTATATGTCACTAAATAATTTGCAATATGTTTAATACTCTCCATTTTTACAATAATAAACAAAAAAATAAAAACATATGTGAACTCTATAATGGATAATAGATAATTTTTATTATAAACAGCATTTAACATTGAAAAAAGTAATAAAGCGGCAATTCCAAATTTAGAGATTGAAGAGAGATATAAACTTTTTAAAGAGTCGTCATCTTTATGTAGGACCTGAAGTAAAGTTTTCATAAATATATAGTACCATACAAATGTAATAAAATTTTATAACTTGGGAAAATATGTGTATTTGTGGAAATAATAAAACATTTAATGAGTGTTGTAAAAAAATAATATCACACCAGCAAAATCCACTAAATGCGGAAGAATTGATGAGAAGTCGTTACTCTGCTTATGTTCAATCAAATGGAGCATATTTAGTTTACTCCACAATCAAAGAGAATCAACATACAAATGATATTGCACTTATTGAAGAATTCTCTCGTTGTGTAGAATGGCTCAAACTTGATGTCTTATCTGCAAGTCAATGGCAGGTCGAATTTAAAGCATATTACAGAGACAATGAAGATATTAAAGTTCTACATGAAAAGAGTAATTTTGTTTTAGAGAATAATATTTTTAAATATAAAGATGGCCTTCTTTATAATTCTAAAGTACAAAGAAATGAAACTTGTCCTTGTGGAAGTGATAAAAAATTTAAGAGATGCTGTTCTTCATAGGTTTTAAAAAAATATGACTTTTTTTGATAAACCCTTCCTCTTCATAAAACTTATGTGCTCCTTCACGCGAAAATCCAGAAGATAGAACAATATTCTCACACATGGCTGTTTTTGCATAATCATCCAAGTAATTAAGCATACTCGTACCATACCCTTTTCCTCTATAGGCTTTATCAGTCACTAAATCAAAAACATAAAGGTGACGTTTATGATAAAAATTTGTTTGTACAGCAACTCCAGCAAATGTTATTAACACTCCTCTTTCAAGCAAACCTATCATTTTGTAATCCATATGTCGCATATCATACACTAAGTCATCAAACTCTTTAAATGATAGTTCAACTCTCAGTTGACTAAGTAGTGCATAAATTGTGTCTAATTCTTTAAAATTCATTTCTCTTATTTGCATAAGGATATTTTATAGTAATTTTGTTACAATACTGCATATTACAAACTTTTCTATGGAGATTTATGATGAAATCCACTATAACAGTTATAGACAATTTAACAGATAAAAAATATGAATTTAATATTTTAAACGCTACACGAGGACCTAGTGTTGTTGATATATCAAGTTTTTACACACAAACAGGAATGTTCACCTTCGATGTCGGATACACATCTACTGCAAGTTGTAAATCTGATATAACATTTATAGATGGACAAAAAGGAGAGCTACGATACAGAGGTATTGAGATAGAAGAGTTAGCAAATAATCATAGTTATTTAGAAACATGTTATCTCCTTCTAAATTCTGAACTACCAACTCTTCTACAGTCAAAAAAATTTGACTTAGAACTTCGCCACCGTTCATTTTTACATGATGGTTTAAGAGACTTATTTAAAGCATTTCCTTCAGGTTCTCATCCTATGGCAACACTCTCAGCAGCTACAGCAGCTCTTTCAACTTTTCATTTTAATCATTTAAACATGTCGGATGATAAAGAGTACCAAGTGATGGCACACCGTATTATTGCTAAAATGCCCACTATTGCTGCGTTTGCATACAGACACTCCATAGGAGCTACTTTTATAGAACCTGATATAGACAGAAGTTTTACAGAAAACTTTCTTTATATGATACGGGCTTATCCTGGTGGAAAGATGCATAGAGACTTAGAAGGCGAGAGAGTTATTAAAGATATAGAGATACAAGCACTTGACACAATTTTTACACTTCATGCTGACCATGAGCAAAATGCTTCAACGACAACTGTACGAAATGTTGCATCAACAGGAGCACATCCTTATGTCGCTATAAGTGCTGGTATATCCGCTTTATGGGGTCGTGCACATGGTGGAGCTAATGAATCCGTCATAAAACAACTTGAGATGATAGGCAGTGTAGATAAAGTTGATGAGTTTATTGCTCGTGCTAAAGACTCTAATGATGAATTTAGACTTATGGGTTTTGGCCACCGTGTTTATAAAAATTTTGACCCACGAGCAAGAGTACTCAAAGGTCTTCAAGACAAACTCAAAGATGAACTCAATTTAGATTCAAATCTTATGAAAATAGCAAATAAAATTGAAGAGATTGCTTTAAGTGATGAGTACTTTATAAAAAGAAAACTCTACCCAAATATTGATTTTTATTCAGGTGTTATTCTCACAGCTTTACAAATTCCGACATCTATGTTTACCCCTATATTTGTTATAGGACGTACTGTTGGTTGGATTACACAATGGATAGAATTTAAAAAAGATAAATCTGCAAAAATTGCTCGTCCTCGACAATTATATTTGGGAAAATAGTATTTAAACAATATTTAATATATGTGTGATAGAATATAGGAGAAGTAAATAAAATATAGGTTAAGAACATGAATACAAAAAGTATAAATTTCAGAGTAGTACTATTTTTTATAGTAACTCTTGTTCTCTTAGGATTTGGTATTTCATATACTATTTCAAAAAGTGCACAAAATGAAATACTCAATACAAGAATGGAGCAGATGAGTTCCATTAACATCAGTAAAGCACAACATATAAAAGATTATTTCGGAGAAATTAGATACATTCTCTCCTCTCTTGCACTTAATAGTCAAACAGTTCAATTACTTTGGAATTATGATGAAGCATTTGAAGCTTTAGAAGATACTAAAATTGACATGAGTAAAGTAAAAAATGCATTATTAAATTATTATAAAAATTCTTATCTTAAAAATGTTAATTATAATTTAGCACATGCACCAAAAAAGCGGGAATTAGAGAAGTATTTACCAAAAACAGATAAAGGAATGATAGCACAATATCTTTACATAGTAAAAAATCCTAATCCCTTTAATAAAAAAGAATTTCTTGATATGAGTAAACTCTATAAAAATGATTATGCGGACCTACATGTACAATATCATCCAATTATGAAACATGTGCTCAAGGAGTTTGGTAGAAATGATATATACCTTATAAACCATGCTGGTGACATCATCTATAGTGTACAAAAAAATTGTGATTTTGGAACAAATTTACTTGAAGGTCCCTATGCAAAAAGTGCTTTGGCAAATGTTTTTAGAAAAAGTTTAAAAGCAAAAAAAGGACATGTTGTTTTTGAAGATATATCAGTATATGAACCAGCATATAATAAAGAGATTGCATTCGTAGCAATGCCTATCTATTTTGGCGATGACAATGAAGGAACAATTGTCTTTGAACTGCCCCTTGCTAAAATAAACCAGATTATGAACTTTAATAATGAATTTAACAAGGTTGGTCTTGGTAAATCAGGTGAAGCATTTTTAGTAGGTTCTGATTTTACCATGAGAAGTGATAGTAGATTTTTAAGTAAAATAGAAAAATTAGACCCTGCAAGTAAAAAAGCAAAAACAACTATTGGAAACTATAAAATTGACACTATTGCAACAAGAGAAGCTATTAGTGGAAAAAGTGCCACTAGACTAGGCATTGATTATTTTGGTAATGCCGTTATACTCTCTTATGCACCATTAAATGTATATGGAGAAAAATGGGCTATTGTTGTTAAAATAAATGAAGATGAAGCTTTAGAAGATGCCAATAATGATCTTGTAAATGCACTCATTGGTACAGCAATTTTTATTATAATTATGATTATAATATCTATACTTATAATTAAAAAAATCATTATATCAAAACTTGAAACTCTTCAAAATGCTACATATGATTTAGCCAAAGGTGATGGAGACTTAACAAAACGAGTCAATGTACCTAAGGGCGATGAGATAGCTGATGTGGCACATAATATTAATGAGTTTATAGAAAAAGTACGAGTAACAGTTTCACAAGCAACTTCTACATCTTCACATAATACAGAAATTGCAACAACCCTTTCACGTGCTTCTATAGATATGAAAACAAAATCAGATGATGAGAGTCGCATAGTTCATGAAGTTGCACATAATGGTCAAGAGCTACAAAATATTTTAAGTGTTTCAATTGAACAAGCAAAAGAAACAAAAAAGGATATAGATAGTACAGGACAAACACTACGAGAAGTCAATGAACAGATTATCAGCCTCTCTGAAGAAATCGCTCAAAGAAGTCAGGATGAACTCGAACTATCTGAAAAACTCGTACAACTCAGTGCAGAAACTACAGCTGTAAAAAATATACTCAATGTTATCGCAGATATTGCAGATCAAACAAATCTTCTTGCTCTTAATGCTGCTATTGAAGCTGCTCGTGCTGGTGAACATGGACGTGGTTTTGCAGTAGTTGCAGATGAAGTACGTAAGCTTGCAGAAAGAACACAAAAATCACTCTCAGAAATAAATACAACAATCAGTGTCATTACACAGTCTGTAAATGATGCGAGTGAGCATATGTCAGTCAATGCAAAAGCAATTGAAGCACTCTCTAAAAATGCAAATGAAGTAGAATCAGATATTAACTCAAGTGTACATGCCATCGAGAAGTCAATAGTTCAAGTAGATGAGACTATCACTGGTTACATAGACAATTCTAAAACCATTGCGACCATGATTACAAAAGTAGGAACAATTGAAAAAATATCTCAAGACAATCAAAATACTATTGATGAGATATCAGATGCATCTTCTAACCTTATGCAGATGACAAATAGTCTTAATGACTTACTTCAAGGTTACAAAACTTAATCAACGTCCTTTAAACAACACTTAGGTATAATCGCGAATCAAAATATAATACCTAAGTGAGAAACAATCATGGTAACAGTACAAAATCTAATCATGCGCTATGGAAATAGAGTTCTATTTCAAGATATCAATCTTAAACTTGACCGTCATAAACGCTATGGTCTAATCGGTGCCAATGGTGCGGGTAAAACAACCTTTCTTAAAATTTTAAGTGGTGAAATCAATGAGTATGATGGTGAAGTAATCATCCCAAAAGCAAATAAAGTTGGTGTTTTAGGACAAAATCAATTTGCTTTTGAAAATTTTACACTTATTGATGCAGTTCTTTTTGGTAACAAACGTCTTTATGATGCGATAAAAGAGAAAGAAGATCTTTATGCGAATGGGGATTTTGAAGATGATGCTGTAAATAACCGTTTAGCTGATTTAGAAGTTATCTGTGTTGAAGAGGACCCAACATATGAGTATGATGTAAACATCAGTAAAATACTTGCAAATGTCGGTATTCCTGTAGAACAACACAATGAACTTATGTCTACACTTGATAGTGCAGATAAATTCAAAATTTTACTTGCACAGGTACTTTTTCCAAAACCTGATGTTTTATTTCTCGATGAGCCTACAAATAACCAGGACATCGAAACTATCGCATGGTTAGAAAATGAACTACAGCGCCACCAAGGAACAATGGTAGTTATCTCCCACGATAGACACTTTCTCAACTCTGTAGTTACAAATATCTTGGATGTTGATTACCAAAAAATTCGCCAGTTTACTGGTAACTATGATGACTGGTATATAGCGGCAAATGTAATAGCACAACAGATGGAACTAGACAATGCTAAAAAAACAAAAGAGAAAGATGAACTCGAAGCATTCGTACGTCGTTTCTCTGCAAATGCTTCAAAAGCTAAACAAGCAACTTCACGTCAAAGAAAACTTGACAAATTAGAGATAGAAGATATCAAGCCATCTTCACGTCGTGACCCAAGCATCGTATTTAAAGCAAAACGAACAATGGGTGGTGAAGCACTAGAGATTAACAATATAAGCCATTCGTATGGTGACAATGAAGTACTTAAAGATGTAACACTCAAGTTTGAACCAGGTGAAAAAGTTGCACTTATCGGTGGAAATGGTGTTGGTAAGTCTACTCTTGTTAAAATTATGATGGAAGAGATGACTCCAAGTACTGGTGAAATTAAATGGGGAGCAACAATCGAAAGCTCTTACTTCCCACAAGATACTGCAGATATTATTGCAGGTGATGGTACATTATATGACTGGTTACGTGCATTTGATCCAAAACGCGAAATTGCTGAGATAAGAAACTGTTTAGGTCGTATGCTCTTTAATGGGGAGCAACAAGAAAAAGGTGTAGTAAGTATCTCAGGTGGTGAAAAGCACCGTATGATGCTCTCTAAGATGATGCTTGAGGGTGGAAACTTTTTAGTACTGGACGAACCATCAAATCACCTCGATCTTGAGGCTATCGTTGCATTAGGAGAAGGACTATTAGAATTTACTGGAAATGTTATTTGTGTATCTCATGACCGTGAACTTCTTGATGCTTTTGCAAGTCGTATTATAGAAATTCAAAGTGATGGTAGTATTATTGATTTTAAAGGTACGTATGAAGAGTTTGCAGAAGCAAAAGAGGCTGGCAAACTTTAGTGCATTTATATAAAGAGTATATTGGTCTTGGTATTGCTGGTAATTTTGCTTTACATCTTGACCAAGCAGGTGAAGCAGAAGATTTTAAAGATATTATTACTGAGGATGAAGCCGCACCAAAAGGAATGTTTCCTTTTTACTTACCAAACTCTCCTCTCTCCTCTGCAAAAGAAATTTTAAAAACATACCCTCTCTCTAATGAAACAATTAAACTACCTAAAAAAGATGTTAATGTTCAAGCAGAACCAGAAGTTGGACTTATTTGTGATTTTCACTACACAGAGGGCAAACTTTGCAAAGTAATTCCCACATATTTTGGAGCCTACAATGACTGCTCAATTCGTGTTGCTGGTGCACAAAAGATTAGTGACAAGAAGAATTGGGGAGTAAACTCAAAAGGTTTTTCAAATACTCTTATAAAAATAGATAGATTTAAAAATGGTGGAGTTATGGATGATTATTCACTCTGTAGTTTTTTACGTCGCAATGGGGAAATACATGCTTATGGAGAAAATGTTGCACTCAATGGCTACAGTTATTTTTATGAAAAACTTACAGAGTGGATACTACATCAACTTTTAACACAAAAAGATTTTGGACCACTAGAGCCTATCTCAACATATATAAAAGCTTGTGGAAATCCTACACAGGCCATTATTAGTATTGGGGCTACACGATATACTCCTTATGGAGAGAACACATTTTTACAAGCTGGTGATGAAGTTTTAGTAGCTCTTTACAAGAGAAATTCTTATTCTCTCGATGAAGTTATTGAAAATTTAAAAAAAGAACAATATACTCTTAAAGATATGAGTGTATTAGCACAAAAAGTCATTTAAAATGCAAAGAGGGAAGAAGCTCAATCTCTTTATTGGTGCAAATATGGATGATGGTTGGACAGAAGTTCAAAGTAAAAAAGAACCTCATAAAAAAGATGAAATTATAGAACCTTCAAAACACTTTCTACATTTCTCAAAAGAGAAACGCAGAGGGAAAAGTGTCACTTTAGTTGGTGAATTCTTTCTTGATACTGCTCAAGCAAATAAAGTTCTTAAAATTCTTAAAAAAAAGTTGGGTTGTGGCGGAAGTTATAAAAATGATTTTATGGAGTTTCAGGGAGAGTTGCAAGAAAAAATTCGTCCACTCTTAATAGAGTTAAATTTTAGATTTAAACAGGGTCATTAAGCACTTTTATCTTCAAAGAAAGTTTGTGTTTTAGCGACACTGACATTTGAGGTGATAATATACCTATCTCTTCCTGTCTCTTTTGCCTCATAAAGCATCTCATCTGCTCGAGATATAAGAACTTTATCATCAAGAGCATCATCTGCGATACAGCAAACAACCCCAATGGATAGTGTCACATACTCATTTACTTTTGAAGTTTCGTGTTTGAGTTTACAAGCACGAATGGCATCACAAATATCACGTGCTAATTTAGCACTATTTGACTCATCTGTATCAGTTACAATAACACCAAACTCTTCTCCACCAAGTCTAAAAACATAATCACTTGGACGCCTAAGTGTCTCTTTAAGAACTTTTGAAACACTTTGCAAAGCGCAATCGCCTTCTATGTGACCATAAGTATCATTATATTGTTTAAAGAAGTCTATATCTAACATCATAAAAGTTATAAATGAATTCTTTCTTTTTGCAATTTTCAGTTCTCTTTCATACACTAAATTAAAATATCTTCTATTATGTAGATTTGTGAGAGAGTCTGTATAAGAAACATTTTCTAGTTTTTTATTCGCTCGTTTTAATTTTCTTGTTGTAATTTCTAGTTTTGTTTGGTCATTTTGAATACTTTTTATAACATACAAAGTAATCATTAAAATCACTAAAATAATTACAACCAGAGCCAAACCCAACTCTTTTTTTACTCGGTTATAACTAAAAAGGAATTTTTTTCTTTCATATTGGGCAACATCAATTTCATAATTTATTAATTTTTCTACAACATTATGAATAAAAGAGACTTTTTTTTCTAAAGTATGAATATTTATTGTACTTAAATCTTTTCTTTGTTTTGCAGCACTATATAATCTTAAAAAGTATCTATTAATAGCCTCTATCTCTAAATCTGTATACTCAACATATTGTACTTCTGTATTGCGCTTAAAATGTTTTTTATAATTTTTCCATTTTTTATCTATATGAATCAATGCTGACTTTATTTTTGTACTTGTCTCAATAGGGCTCAATTCTAATCTATAAGCCTTATAAAGAATATTTTCTAAACCATTGTGGTATGTATGAAGAATGTTATTAAGTTCAGTGACTGGAACTAAAGAACCAAAATAAAGAGAATCAATATTTTTTTTCATGGAGTTAATCTGTAGTGTCCCCACTACACCAATGCCAACAAGACCAAGAGCTACGAGTATGAAAAGAAAAAATAGTTTACTTTTTAGCTTAAGTGCTTCTATGAACTTCATGACTCTCCTTAATCTATAGTTTTAACAGCATTATTTGTACCATTTTATGATAAAATTCTTTATAAATTTAAAAATTTGACATAGTGTCATAAAAAGAGATTCTATATGGAAGCAAAAGCGATTAAAACAAATACATATTTTACTAAAGAAGATATCACAAAACATACAAAAAATGTAGAGTACATTATCTTAGCGACACCCGCACCAACACAATTTAAAGAAACACCTATTCATTTTACTATATTTTTAAATACAGATGAAAAATTTTCTCAAGATATTAAAGATACAATTTTAGATAAGTTCAAAGATGAAAATGATATACAAAATCCCATAAAAATCATGAGTCAATTAATGCCAGTTGGGTTTTCAATGAGTTCACAAGAGACACCTATGCCTCTTTTACTTATAAAATCAGAAGACCAAAATAGCATACCACATACAATCATGCATGTTATAGATTTTTTAGCAGATTCTGATAAATATATGGAAGTTAAAACACATAACCTTACAGGGTGGAGTTATTCATATAATTAAATATTTTCTATATCTTTAATAGTTTTATATATACTGCTAGAGAGATTTTCACACCCCTTTTCTCTCACTAAAATATCATCTTCTATACGTATGCCAATACCCCTGAATTTTTTTGGTACTGCATTATCATCTTTATCAATATATATTGCAGGTTCTATAGTCAAAACCATACCACTCATAAGTTCTATCTCTTTACCTTTTTTATTTTTGTAAGGAGCCTCATCATGTACATCAAGTCCCATCCAATGTCCTATACCATGGGGATAATACTTTTTATATACTTTATTTTTTAAAAGTTTTTTCAAACTTCCTTTTAGTATCCCTAGTTTAATTAAACCTTTACAGAGTAATTCTTCAGATTGCTCTTGTAGATAACTTCTGTACACTCCAGCTTTTACCATACTAATAATTTTCACCTCAACATCAAGAATCATTTCATAAAGTTCTGCTTGAGCATCAGTAAACTTACCATTCATTGGTATTGTTCGTGTAATATCACTTGCATAGTAGTCATACTCGCATCCAGCATCTATAAGTATGAGTTCTCCATTTACAAGCGGTTTATTATTGCTAATATAATGTAGTGTATTTGCAGAGTTTCCGCATGCGACTATACTTGTATAAGCATCCGAGTAAGCTCCATTTTTTTTAAAAATATACTCTATTTCCGCTTGAAGTTCAAATTCATATTCTAAATTTCTAGCACTTTTCATGGCCTTATGATGTGCTTCTTTAGTGATACTTAAAGCCTTTTTAATCAACATTATCTCTGCCTCTGATTTTATTAAACGCAGAGCTCCTATAATGTGTGCAATATTTTTATGTTCATAAAGTTTACTTCCCATTTCTCTTAATCTTTCAATTCGTTCATCCTGCATAGAAAAATCAAAATAAAGATTTTTGCACTCTTTTAGCCACTCTTTTATTTTACTATCAAAGGTATCTATAATAAAAACATCATCTAAACAAAAAAGCTCTTTAGCTTTCAGCTCACCAAGGCGTTTACCTGTCCATAACTCTAAAGATGCATCTTTTTTTTGAACAAAAAGATAACTTTTGGTTTTTTTGTTCTTTTTAATGATGACAAGAGCACTGTTTTCTTCTTTAAAACCACTCAAATAGTAAAAATTACTATTTTGTCTATAAGGGTATTGTGTATCATTAGAGCGTGTCTGTTGCTTTGCACTCAATATAACTGCTACAGAATTTTTTTCTAACTCTTTTGCTACTAGATTACGTCTTGAAATATACTCAGTCTCTTGAATCATTTACAGACACCATTCAACCATTTATTTGTATCTTCTAAAGCTTTGTTTAAAGCTTTGTTTAAAGAGTCTACTCCACTTTGAGCATTCATGTGTTTTACATCAAGCTCTTTAGTAATCCGTGTTGAAGAGAGAATTTCTGATGATTTACTATCGATTAAACTCAAATAAAGAACAATACGAACAAAAGATTTTTGATTTTTCTTTTGAAAATATTGTATAAACTCCTCTATATTACTCTCTAAAACTAAATTGTTTTTGCTTCTTGATTTATAAGAACTCACATTTGCAAAAACTTGTGAGGCTCTTAAGGACTCCACGAGTTTACTATTGATTGCTCTATTTGGACTCTGTGCCCACTCAGATTCTGTAAAAGCAAACTCTTGATAGCCTTTTTGTACATATGCCATCTCTTTGGACATCAAATTATTTGGACTAAAAGATTGCATTACTTTGAGTGATTTTCGTTTACACTCTTTTGCATCATATGTTGTATTACTTATCTTTTGTGTGAGTCTATACTCAGCAATAGTCGGTACGGTAATACTGCAACCCGTTACAATAAAAAATAAGATTATTATTAAAATTGGCATACTACTTTTCTCCCGGTGCTTTTTTAATCTCTTCGCGTTTATAAAATATATCTGATGGACTTGCATTATGTTTTTCTAATGTAGTTTCTAATCTTATGAGCATATTTTGTATCTCAAGCATTGTAGCATTAATAGTTGGAACCATATTGTCCATCTTTACTGAAGAGTCTTTAAGTGCATCTTTCATGCCATCCATTGTGACACCCATACTACTATAAGTTTTTTTAATTTGCACAAAAGAGTCTCCCATTGTATCTTCCCATTGAATACTTTTATTTATAAAATTATTTATATTAGGTAACATGGCATCCACTTTTGCAGTGATATTTTCAATATTTTTACTACTGGCATGAAGAGATTGTATCGTTTCATCGTTGAGCAATCTATCTATTTTATCCATGCTATTTGCAGATTTTTGTAAAAGTCGAGAAAACTCTTCTTGATTTTTATCACGTAGTAACTTTTCTGTTTGTGTAAGTGCTTTAGAAATTTTTGAAGAAACAGTTCCTAAAGATTTTTCAAAATTTTCAAAAAAGGATGGAATTGTTTTAATTACAGGGTATTTTTCTCCATTTGTAACCTGAAGTGCAGGTGCATTATTATCACCCATGCTTAAATTAATATAACTGAGTCCTGTAATCCCTTGTGAGGTAAGTTTTGCTACTGTATCTGCTTTAATTGGTGTAGTTTTTAAAACTGTAATTAAAACTTCAACCTGTTCTGTATTTTTAGGATTAATACGTAAACGAGTCACGTCTCCTACTGTTATACCTCTATATTTTACTGCAGCATTAATATTTAATCCTAGAACTGACTCATTAAAATATATAAAGTACTTCTGCTTTTCATTTTCTGAAGATGGTTGTAAAAGCCAGTAGACAAACCCAAATATTAGTGCAATTCCAAAAAGGACTAAAAAGCCCACAAAAGTATAATTTACCTTATTATTCATAAAATATTATCTCCGTAACTCTGTTTGTTTAAAAAATGTTTTTATAAATGTATTGTTAATTGAATGTATATTACTCAAAGTTCCCTCATATGCTATCTGCTTATTGTCTATAATTGCTACTCTGTCAAGTGTATCATAAATTGATTGTAAATCATGTGAAACCATGACTATACTTAAACCAAGTAAAGAGCGTAGTTTTAATATTAATGCATCAAATTCACGTGCTGATATAGGGTCAAGTCCACTTGTTGGCTCATCCAAAAAAAGGAGTTTTGGATCCATAACGAGCGAACGAGCCAAGGCCGCTTTTTTCTTCATTCCACCACTTATTTGAGATGGGTAAAGCTGAGCATCACTCACTTTAAGTCCCACTATATGTATTTTAAATGCGACAACCTCATCAATCATACTTTTTGATAAATCTGTATATTCAACTAAAGGTAAAGCAATATTTTCAGCTAAAGTCAAAGAGGAAAAAAGTGCTCCTGCCTGAAAGAGTACACCCCACTCACGGCGAAGTTTTTGTGCCTCTTTATGTCTTATATTTTCTAATGAATGTCCTAGTACATTTATAGATCCAGAATCAAATTTTTGAAGCATTACCATCTCTCGTAAAAGTGTGGTTTTACCACATCCACTTGGACCTAAAAGCCCATAAATTTCACCTTCTTTTATTTTAAGGCTTAAGTTATTATGTACTACTTTATCACCAAAAATAGTTTTTATATTTGTTACTTCTATAATATTTTGCATTTATATACCTAAATTTGTGAAGAGTATCGAAAATATTGCATCACATACTATCACTGCAAAAATTGATTCAACAACACTCTTTGTTGTATTTTTTCCTATACTTTGGGTATCATCTTTAACCATAAAACCACGATATACTCCTATAGATGCTATCAAAAATGCGAAGAAAGGTCCCTTAATCATTCCAAGAAAAAAGTGTTTAATGGAAACTACCTCCTTAAAACGTTCTAAAAAAACATCACTACTTATGCCTAAATCAATATTTGCAACAACTACTCCACCCAAAAGTCCCATCATATCTGCTACAAATATTAATATACTCATAGAAATCATCATAGCTATTATACGAGGCAGCACTAAAAATATATATGGATCAAATCCCATTGTACGCATAGCATCTAACTCTTGAGTAATTTTCATAGCTCCTATTTGTGCTGTAAAGGCTGAGCCACTTCTTCCAGCAATAACTATGGCAGTAATGAGTGGTGCTAACTCACGTAGTATTGAGATACCTAGCATATCGACAATAAAAATATTTGCTCCGTAAAGTTTTAACTGAAAGGCTGATTGGTAAGCTATCACTAAACCTATTAAAAAACTTGTTAAAGAGACAATGCCTAAAGCTTTTATCGCACTTTCATTTATTTCATATGCTATTTCTTTAAAACGAATATTTTTTATAGAAAAGAAATAAAAAAGTTTTGTAGCAAATAACTTTCCAATAAATTCTACAAATGATAAAAAACCTAAACAGTTTTTAAAACTATCTTTACCTATTGTAGTAATAATCTTTTTTTTATTTTCTTGCTTAAGTTTTTCAAGATTTTTAGTCTCTTTTTGGACCAAATCTAATGTAGCTTGTATCTTTTTTGTAGCGCATTGAATGAAAACTTTTTTTGAGTCGTCTAAAAATTTTTGATGTAGTTTGTTTAAGTAAAGTGCTACAGTAGTATCTAAATAAGTAATATTGTCTAAATTTATCACCACATTATCTGTCTTTAAAAGATTTATATTTACTATCTTTTTTTCAATCCTAGAGACATCATAGAGTGTAAATTCACCTAAAAAGTCAAATATAACCTTATCAACTGAATCTACTATGGTTAATTGGCAGCTACTCATTCAATCTACTAAAAATTTCTCTCTAAGAGTTTGTTTACTTTTAAAATTGTAATAATTTTATCTTCTTGTTTACCAACACCATCAATAATAGTATCATCACCATTCACAGTATCAGGTGCTGGACCAATATTAACTTTTTTAATTCTAATAGCCATCGTCAATCTGTCAATAACAAAACCAGCTACATCATCACCATCTCTCATTACAATAAAACGAGTCTCATCAGACTGTTTTTTTGTTTGTAAACCAAATTTAGCACGTAGGTCTATTAGTGGTATAACTGCTCCACGAAGATTAAACACACCTAAAATATATGTAGGAACCTGAGGTACTCTTGTCCAAGTAAATGGTTTGATAATCTCTTGAATAGCGAGAATTGGCACAGCATATTCTTCATCTCCAATAACAAACCCCACTAACTGAACAACGTCATCTAGCTGATCAGAAATATCATTTTGTTGTTCACTCTGTTTATTTATAATCTGTTTTAATTTATCACTCATTATAAGAACTCCGCTTTAAAATTAACATTTCTCTGCACTACACTAGAGAGATAATCGGCTGAATATGGTTTGGTAATATACTCAACCATGCCAGACTCCACACCACGCATACGATCGGACTTTCCTGTTCTTGAAGTCACGGCAATCAATGGTAATTTTTTGTATTTATTATATTTTTTAATCTCTGTTGCTAATGTATATCCATCCATTCTCGGCATCTCTATATCAACAAGCATAGCATCAAAGTTATGCTCACCTGCTTTTAAAATACCAAGTGCCTCTTGTCCATCAGTTGCTTCAATAAGAGTTATACCTATTGGTTCCAAGGCTTTTCTCATAATAGTTCTATCTGTTTTTGAATCATCCACTATCATAACTGTATAATCACTCGCTTTAGTTTTTTCTACACTAATCGATGTAGCTGATGAGGACTCATTTAAAGGTGTTGCTTTAACATCTTTTGCCATTTGCATTAATGCTACGACATCAACAATAAGTGTCACACCACCATCTCCACGAATAGTAGCACCGGCAACACCTTCTATGCCTTTTAAGTAATCACCTAAAGATTTAATAACTATTTCTTCTTGTCCTACTAAGGTATCTACTATAAGCCCGAGCTTAGATGTTCCTAAACCAAGGACAACAACATAAGCATGTTCACTAGAGTCTAAGATACGTTCCACTTCAAAGATATCACCTATATGAACTAAAGAGAGAACATCATCACGCAGTCTCATAACAGAACGACCTTCTACTGTATAAATTTCATCTTTTGAAATTCTTACAGTCTCTAAAACTGATGCAAGAGGAATAGCATAATACTCTTCTTGTACACCCACTAAAAGTGCCTGAATAATTGCAAGAGTTAAAGGAATTTTGAGTTTCATTGATGTACCCACACCAAGTTCACTATCTATATCTATGATACCATTGAGTTTTTCAATATTTGTCTTTACAACATCCATACCAACACCACGTCCGGATACATTTGTAACCGCTGCCGCTGTTGAAAATCCAGGTTTAAAAATAAGTCCAAAAGCCTCTTTCTCACTCATATTATCAGCCTCTTTTTCGGTGATAATACCCTTTTCAAGAGATTTATTTTTAAGCATATCAGTATCGAGGCCTTGTCCATCGTCATCTATCTGAATAACAATCTGATTACCCTCATTATAAGCTTTTAATCCAATAATTCCTGTCTCTTCTTTCCCTTTACTAACACGATCTGCAGGCATTTCAACTCCATGATCGCACGAGTTCCTTATTATGTGTACCAGAGGGTCACCAATCTCTTCAACAATAGACTTGTCAAGCTCTGTATCCTCTCCAGCTATCTCTAATTCTATTTTTTTATTTAGTTCGCGCGAAAGGTCACGAATCATTCTTGGAAACTTATTAAATACTTTACCTATAGGAAGCATTCTTGTCTTCATAACTGCGATTTGAAGATCTGTTGTCACCAAAGAAACGATTGAGACAACTTGATTAAGCTCTTCTAAAAACTCTTCTCCTTCATAACGCTCTTCTACATCATCATTTATCTTAATAAGTCTATTTTTTGCAAGTACCAGTTCACCTATGAGGTTCATAAGATGATCAAGTCTTTTTACATCCACACGTATGGTCTGCTCTACTGCAGCGGGTGTTCGTTTTGCAGGTGCTCCCGCTTTTGCATCTTCTGTTTTTGCTTCTTCTTGTTTGACTGGAGCTGGAGTGGGTGCAACAGCTTGTACTACTGGTTCAGGTTCAGGTTCTAAGCTAGAATCTACTTCTTCTTCGGGTTCAGGAGGAGCTTCAAGAACAGACTCTCCCGCCGCTATTTTAGCCTCACGTTTTGCTCTATCTTCAGCTTGGCGCTCTTGTAAGAGTTTTTCTATTTCAGCTTCTAAGTCATCTGGACTCATATTATCATAATCAGGTTCACCTTCGCTATGGATAGCCTCTTCTTCCGTGATTTCTTCTTCTATTATCTTCGTTTGGGCTATTGGAACTACTGGAGCTGCTTCAACCACAGAAGATTTAACTTCTTCAGAACGATTTGTGATTTTGTCAAGTTTTAAAACACATTCTGCGACATCTATACCCGCATCAGCACTTGTATCACGTATTGTTTCAAGTAGTGCTTTCATAAGGTCTATAGACTCTAAAATGACATCCATTACATCTGGAGAAATTACAAGTTCTCCATGACGTGCCTTATTAAGAACATCTTCCATATGATGCGTAAGGTGTGTTAAGACATCAAAATTTAAAAAAGATGAAGCTCCTTTAACTGTATGTGCTACACGAAATATCCCATTTAAAAGCTCTAAGTCCTCTGGGTTATTTTCTAATTCAACTAAATCTTCATCTAATTTTTCAACCAACTCAAATGATTCAACTAAGAAATCCTGTAATATTTCTTGAAATTCATCCATATTTATACTCCTTACTTCGTATGAGCACGAACAACACGTGCTACTTCATTATAAAACGAGCTTGCTTCAAACTTTACTAGATAAGCTTCTCCACCAGCATCAAGACCTCTACCTTCACTAAAATGATCACTAATTGAAGAGTTAAAGACTATAGGTATATTTTTAAATCTTCCATCCTCTTTCACATTTGCTGCAAAATGGAAACCATCCATTTTAGGCATCTCAACATCACTAATAATAATTTTTAAGTTATCTGCTATGTTTACACCATATGTTTCATATATATCATTCAATTTTAAAAGACCCTCTTCTCCATCCATCGCTTCAATAACATGAAAGCCCATTTTAATAAGTGCTTCTTTTACAATTTTTCTCGCAGTTGCACTATCATCTAAAATAAGTGCTAATCCAGAAAATTTTTCTAATTCTTGTGGTATATTATCTACATTTGGTTCATAAAGACCTAAGTCTTGAACAACACTCTCTAAATCTAATATGAGGAGAACATTATCACCTTCTATTTTTGTTACACCTGTAATTTTATTATTATCAAGCGAACCCGAAGCACTCATAAATGATGCTGGCTCAATATCACTCCAGTTAATTCTTCGAATACGTTTTGCTTCATGAACAATAAAACCAATAAGTACATTATTGAACTCTGTTATAATTACTCTGGAATTTTTTTGTGCATCTTCTGGCTCAATAATACCCATCCATTTTGCCAAATTCACAACTGGAATCACTACATCACGAAGGTCAAATATACCCTCTATAAACTCAGGTGTACCTGGCAGTTCAGTAAGAGCTGGTACACGTATAATCTCTCGTACTTTTGAGACATTAATCCCATAAATACCTTCATATACATTATCTTCTTCCTGCTTTCGTATACGAAAATCTACAAGTTCCATTTCATTGGAACCAACTTTTAAGGAATTGTCATCCATCTTACACATCTCCTTGAGAGAGTCTTTTTTCTTCTAAAAAATCTTTGTCTTTTAGCGATTTTACAATAAAATATCTTTGATTGCAAGCAAAAGCAGCTAAATTAATATAATAAAAATTATTACTTTGAAATGATCTGTTTTGATGAAAATGACCCTCTATAAAATAATCGCATTTTGTATGTTTAAGAAAACGATTATGTATAAAATTTTCAAAATCAACAAACTCTTTACAATCATCTTTTTTTGCTAAATGTCTGTCTAGTTTCTTTAATATGACATGAAAAAATACTCTATCAAGCAGTGTTAAGAAAGAGAGTACAAAAGGATTTCTAATAAATAAAGTATATATTTTATAGAAAAAACTAACATCAAAGTCTCCATGTGCTAAATAAAGTGTCTTACCATGGTAGAGTACTTTAAGAGGCTGTTCTTTTAGAGGGAACATTTTTATATCTGGAAAAATACTTTGAAGGTTAAAATCATGATTTCCTTCTAGATATAAAACTTCAATTGTTGTTGCAATTTTATTCAAAAGCTTTATTAGTTCTTTGCTTAGATGTTGTGTATGAGGTACTTCCCCAACAAGAACATCAAAAATATCTCCCATCAAAATAAGTTGTGGAGTCTCTATTTTTTTTAAATATATATTTTTTATGAGAGTTAAAAGTTCTGGTCGCAAGTAAGAGTAGTGTGCATCTGAGATAATCACTGCACCCTCTTGAATTTGTATACTCTTATGGGACATAAGCTATATTTGAAATCCCACTATTTTCATCAAGTCCCATCATAATATTTGCATTCACAACAGCCTGAGAAGATGCTCCACGCATTAAATTGTCTATTGCACTAGAAATGAACAAGACACTTCCTTTTTGCTTCACATAAATATCACAAAAATTAGTTCCTGCTACATTTTTCACATCAACTGGAATCTCACTTATTCGTACATTTTTTTCATTTTTATAAAACTTTTGTAAAAGCTCTTGTGCATTAAAATCTTCTTTGACTTGAATATATATAGAACTAATCATACCACGAGTTAAAGGAACAAGATGTGGAACAAAGTGTACTTCATCAAAATCTACACTTAATTGTTGAGCAATTTCAGGCGCATGGCGATGCATAAAAGGATCATATGCAAATAAGTTATCGTTAATATTGACAAAATGTGTCACCTCACTTAACTTCTTGCCTCCACCGCTCACACCAGTTTTTGCATCTATAATAATTGGGGTATGTTTTAGACGTTTTTCCATAAATGGAAGAATACCCAAAATTGCAGAAGTTGGATAACATCCAGGATTTGCGACAAGTCTTGCAGATCGTAACTCTTCTCTAAACATTTCAGGCAAACCATATACTGCATGTTCCAAATTTGTTGCATCAGTATGAGCAACATAAAATTCTTCATATAGAGTTTGTGTGAGTCTGTAATCTGCTGAGAGATCAACCACTTTTACACCTAATGCTATTAATGGTTTTACATATGCCATTGCTGTCTTATGGGGTACAGCTAAAAAAATCAACTCGCATTTCTGTGCCATTTCATCAACATCAGCTTTATGTACTTCATCTTCACAAACACCATTAAGTGATGGGTGAAGGGCATTTATGGTCGTTGCTCCCTCTGAGTTGGCAATATATGCAAGATGAAATGTTGGATGCTTAAGCATTATTTTTACTAGCTCAAGTCCTGTGTATCCTGTTGCCCCGACAATTCCTATATTAATCATTATGCTTTACACTCAAAAACTATTTCTTGGTATTTCACCTCTTCTATTTCAAACTCTTTTTTACCACCAGGAAGATGGACTTTTACTTCATCCCCCTCCTCTTTTCCTATAAGTTGTTTTGCTAAAGGTGAATTAAAAGAGATGAGTCCCATATCTGGATTCGATTCACAACCACCTACTATTGTATATGTGACTTCTTCTTCTGTATCCATATTTGTCATAACAACCGTTGAACCAAAAGAGATTTTTGCATGTTCAAGTTCACTTGGATTTACTATTTGCGAGTTTCCAAGTACCTCTTGGAGCTCTGCTAAACGATTATCTATATTTTTTTGCATCTCTTTTGCGGCATGATACTCTGCATTCTCTTTTAAATCACCATGTTCTAATGCCTCTTCTATATCTTTTACAACTTGAGGGCGTTGTACTTCTTTTAAATCTTTTACTTCAGCCTGTAACTTTTCATAACCAAAAAGTGTCATCGGTTCTATTCTTTGCATTTTATGCTTCTCTCATATATTATAATTTTTAATTTTACATATTATATCTAAACTTCTCAAATCTTGTATTTTTCAATTGTAAAGATTTTTTACACTTTCTTTTCAATCTTGTTTTATACTACCTGCATTGTTTCATAGGAGGAAAAATATGAGAACAGCTTTAAAATTAAAGTTAGCTAGTTTAGTGTTATTCGCTTCTGTTGCTAATGTAGACGCAGCAGAGTGGTTAATCTTACAAGGTATGCAACCTGATAACGTTGCACCATATGGTGTAAAGGTTCCTTACAGAAGTAAAAAACCAAAGGTTTGGGGATTTATTCAAGCGAATTACAAAAAAGATTATGGAAGTATTCAAAAGACACCTACGGGTATCAACCAGACTCCATTCTCTTTACTAAACCCAGATTTAAAAGGGCAACAAGGGATTAGTGTTTTTAGAGCACGTATCGCAATGCGTGGTATGGCAGACAATGATAATCTAGTTAACTACTTTTTTATGACAGAGTTTGGTAACAATGGAATAAATAATCTTGGAGGTCATAGAGAGGTCGCAACATATTTTTCAGATGCATCTATCACATTAAAGCATATAAAAGGTGCTAAAATTCGTGCGGGTATGTTTAAAACACCTAGTAGTGAAGAGGGTTTAGCTGCAGTTTTTGTTGCTCCATATATAGAATTTACCACTATGACTTTTCAACAAATGCTTGAACGCCAAATCACTCATGTTGGTAAAGCTCAAGGTAAAAATGCCGGAACTACTCCAGCAACTAAAAAAGCTGGTGCACAAGCCGCTGGTGGTGCTTCTTCAATTCACTATACAAGTACCTCTTTAGAGAATCCTATTGCAGCATTCCGTGATACTGGTGTGCAAGTTTTTGACACATTCAAATTCCCAAACAAATGGCAAGCTAGTTATGCTTATATGTATGGTAACGGTGCAGGTATCTCTGAAAATAGTTCTTCAAAGAATGAAACTCATTATGGATATTTATCAGTTGAAAAACTCTTCAAGCATGCAGGAAGAGGTTACTATACAAACTCTTTCAAAATGTTTGCTTGGGCAAATAAAGGAAAGCGTTTATTACTCTCTGACACTGATAATGATCCATCAACTGCAGTAGCAGCTGTCAATGCAAACCGTACAAGATATGGCCTTGGTTTTACTTACCATAATAAAGGTTTACGTTTTGAAGCTGAGTACATGATAGCAAAAGGTATGATTTATACTGGTGCTAAAGATAAAAATAGTGATCCAAGTCTTGAGACATGGCAATTTCAATATGCTACAGGTGATGAGAACAAAGCAGACGGTGGGTATGTAAACCTTCAGTATGAAATTCTTCCTAGAAAATTTGAAGTATTTGGTCGTTATGACTACATGAATCGTTTAACAAATGACGTAAAAGGTGAACGTGACTTTACAACCTTAACACTTGGTTGGTCATATAGATTTAAAGGTGCAACAAGACTCGATTTTAACTACTTGATTAGAGATGCAAAAGCTCCAGGTAATGCAAACGCACAGAAAGTTTTAGACAATATGGGTAACCGTCTTGCTCTTCAATTAACAGCTGGTTTCTAAAGGAGAAATAATGAAAATGATGAAAATAATATCTGCGATATTCGCTGTAGCAATGATGGTAACTCCATCATTTGCAAGTGATAATAGTGACGATGACGATGTAGTAAAAGTAGTATACCAATGTGATTTTGCAAAACCACAACGTATTCACTTGATGTTAAATACTTTAAACAATGTAGTAAAGTACTATGACAAAAAATTAATTCAGTACGATATTAGAGTTGTGGCACTTGGCCCATGTCTTCAATATGTTATGAAAGACTTTGATGGGACAGGTTTTGCAGACAAGCCTTATTGTAGTCATGGTGGTCCAACGGGAAAAGGAACAAATTCACGTTTTAAAAGCTTAAAACAATTAGGTGGGGATAACATTACTTTTTATGCATGTGAAAACACAATGAACAAGAAAAATGTTAAACCAGAACAGATTAAAGATTATGTAAAATTAACAACAGCTGGAATCATTAAAATTATAGATCTTCAAAGAGAAGGCTATGCATATATAAAAATCAAGTAAATTAGCTTAATTTTTATATAAAGCTGATATTATTACATGATTATAATACAAGGGACAGTATGAAGCTCTATCAGAAATACCTTGCTTTTATACTGTTGATACTTATAGTGTCAACAGTATACTTTTATATTAAAAATGAGCAAGAATTTGAAGGTAGAGTACATACTGTTCTCATCGACATTTTAGATAAAAAAATAGAAAATGAAAAAGCCAAAGCTTTTAATTTTGCTCTTGCACTCTCACAAAATGACACACTTCAAAAAGCCATAAAAAACAACAATGCAAAAAAAAGTTATAAAATTTTAAAAGACTATATGAAAACTATAGAAACATTTAGTGGTTCTCAAGTTAGAATTCAAATTGTAACTCCAGATTACACTATTTTTGCAAGAAGTTGGGACAATTCAGATGCTGGTGTAAATATAAAAAATAATCGTCCAGACTTAGAAGAAGTACGAAGAACACTCACTCCTCACCTCTCTTTTGAAGCAGCAAGAAGATTGGTACTCATTGCTTCAATTCCCATAGTAACAGATAATAAATTTATTGGTTTTTTAGAAGTCATTCAAAGATTTGGCGAATTTGAAAGATATTTTTCAAAATATGCAATTGGATTAGTAGCTCTTTTAGATAAAAAATATGAGAACCAGGCAGTTTTACTAGATAAAAATCAACGAATAGGCAATATGATTGTTGCCAATAATGGTGCTAATATAAATCAAATAAAAATTTTAAAAAAATTAAACTTTACAACATTACAAAATCGTGGTTTTATAAAAAAAGAAAAACATATCTTTTTTTATAAAACTATATTCAATGCTGATGATGAAAATATTGGTTCATTTATTTTAGTTCTTTCTCTAGATAGATTAAAGCTTTTTAGTGCCTTTGAAACAGAACTAGATAGTTTTTTCACCTATGCAAGAAAGGATTTATATCATTCAATGACAAATAAGAAGAAGATTAATCATTATGAAAACTTAACAAATAAAGAGCTCCTTTCTTTAAAAAATTGCATGTATAATGAGGACAGACAATATATTGAAGAAAAATTGACAAAAGAGTTACAATCATATACAAAAAGTGAATTAATATCTTTGCTTTTAGATAGTAACTCAAACAATATATCTAGAGGAGAGATTAAATGAGAATACTTTTATTAGAAGATGAATTTATCTTGCAAGAGAGTATTGAAGAGTTTTTAATATCGAAAAATTATATGGTAGATAGTTTTGACAATAGTAATGATGCATTTGATGCCATATTTTCAAAAAGTTATGATTTGCTCTTACTTGATGTAAATGTTCCTGGAGAATGGGATGGTTTTACATTGCGAAAGGAGTTAGCAAATGAGAATAAAAATATTCCTACAATCTTTGTCACATCCATGTCAAGTGCAGATGCGATGCTTAGAGGATATGCTACAGGATGTTGTGATTATATTAAGAAACCATTTGATCTTGTTGAATTATTACTAAGAGTGCAACATGCCTTAAAATCAAACTGTTTTAAAACAGAAAGTAATTATATTGAATTATGCCAAGATTATAGATATAATGTTATAAATTATTCTCTAACACATAAATCAAAAGAGGTACCTTTGAGTAAAACAGAAAGAGCAATCTTAAATCTATTTGTAGTCAATAGAAATCAAATACTAAGCCTTAATATGCTTTATGAAGAGATATGGGAAAATAATATTGAATCTACGAATGCACGGGTTCAAATTAATAATCTCAGAAGAAAACTTCCAAAAGGTCTCATCAAGAATGTTTATGGTTTAGGATATAGATTTGATACTTGATGGACAGAAGTTTGTTAGAAAATACAGTCTCATATATACTTTTATTATCTCATTTATACTTCTAACACCACTTTACTTTTATATAGAATACAAAATGAGTTTACAAGAAATAAAAAAAGAAATGGAATTAAAATCTATTCAATCGCATATTATTAATGCTATGGATAGCTTTGGAAATCATCCCAAAGCAACATTTATATTTCCAGACTTTAGCACATCAAAATCAGGTTTATACCAAATAAACTTTTCTCCAATTTACACAAAAATCGAATCAGACCTTCCATCATTTACAACAGGTTATTTTAATAATTTAAATAAGCGATACCTTATCACGGCACTACCTGTCAACAAATATTTTTTTGCTTATTATCTTGTTACAGAATCGGAAATCTCTTTTACACATGTCTTTTTAGAAGCCAGTTTTATTGCCTTTGGGATTATTTTATTAATTTTAATTTTATCTTTTTATATTCTAAATAGCTTCTCAAGACCTTTTAAACGTGTTAATGAAAAGCTTGATGATTTTATAAAGGAATCCATGCACGAGATAAATACCCCTCTCACTATTATTAATGTTAATGTTGACTTATTTGATAGTATCTACGGTAAAAATAAATATTTTAATAGAATCAAATCTGCAACGAAACTACTCGCAACTATCTATAATGACATGGATTATCTCATTAAACAAAACAGAGTTGATTATGAGAATGAAACAATCAATCTCAATGAATTTTTAGAAGAAAGAATTGTTTATTTTGAACTAATTTGTCACTTAAAAAATATCTCTTTATCTCTTTCATGTGATACAGAAGTTGAAATATTTTTTAATCCAACAAAACTACAAAGGATTATAGATAACACTCTCTCAAATGCAATTAAGTTTTCCTTTAAAAACTCGAATATAGAAGTAATGCTAAATCAAAATTCAGATGGTCTTATAGAGCTTATCTTTAAAGATTATGGACAAGGTATAGAAAATCCACAAAAAATACTTGAACGCTATTATAGAGAAGATAAGTATAAAAATGGTTTTGGTATAGGTATGTGCATCGTGAAGTCCATTATAGATGAAGCTAATATAGAGTTGAAAATTGATTCAAAAGTGGGAGAAGGAAGTGAATTTACTTATATCTTTAATGACTCTATGATTTTACAAAAGACAAGTCAAACTCAATCACTCCATCTGCATGCTCCAAACTTATAATACAAGCTTTTTTACTAATTTTACTTATATCTGCCAAATCTTTTAAAAGTGTTCTTCTTTTCTGTGTCATTGGATCATAAACACAAAGCATTCTATTCTCAACAAAAAAAATACGGCCTCCTCCACAACCATCACCAATAATACCTTTACAGACGATAGGCGATTCAAGGTCAAAACCATGATTTATCAAGACAATCTTCTTGTGACTCTTTTAAAAACTCTTTGTATTCTGTGGAGTTTTTATCTAGGGTTATATATACATCATGTGTGTATGCTTTAAAAACAGTCTCATCAAGGCACTTACAAAGTTTTGTATCATTCATGTCATGACAGGTACTTATCATCACTTTTTTTTGACTTTGCTCCCACCCGACATAAGAGGTGTAGTATGGGTAAAGAGCCCAAATTGCGAAACCAATGGTCAGTATTATATTGACAATATATTCTCGTTTTTTTGTCTCAAAATATTTTTTCACATCATAAGAGATTAAAATGACAAACACTATTTCTAATCCAATATTAAACCAGTCACTATCTAAAAAATCGAACAACTACTGCACTCCTCTTATTTTCTTAAGGGCTTCACCACACATAATAAGTCCAAAAGTTGCTGTAACACCCATAAAACTTCCTTTCTCTTTTATGTTTGCTTCTTCACTCGAAAAAATAACTTTATATTTTTTCTTAAATCCGCGTTTTTTAAGTTCATATCTTATTTTTGAGCCAAATTTATCGCCATAACTTTTCCATATATCATCTACTTTTACTTTTGTAGGATCCATGCGTTTGGCACCTCCAAAAGAGCTTATGAGTTTTTTGTGACACTTTTGAGCAAGAGCAAGTTTAGCATTTCTATCATCTATAGCATCCAACACCACATCATAAGACTCAAAATCAAAATCCCAAACCCATTGTTCATCTATTCTCTTATTAATAATTTTTAATTCTGGATAGTGTTTACTAAGGGCTTCTACCTTCACTTCACCCTCATGTAGTTCAGACCACATCTGACGATTTTGATTACTCACATCATAAGTATCAAAATCTACAATAGTAATATCTCTCATACCACTTCGATAGAGACAATCTAAACAAAAACTTCCAACACCGCCTACACCTAGAAGAATAACTTTTGCTTTTTCTAGTTTTATAAAATCATCTTTTAAGAGTAATTTTATGCGGTCATATTTTTCCATTCTAAAGCCACTCTTCGAGTTCTTTCATAGATTTATAAGCACTCAAATCAAGCATAATTGGGGTAATCGAGATATATCCCGCCTTTATAGCTTCATAATCACTCATACCAGTTGCTCCCTTGCGTGAAGAGAAGTTAAGAGGATGCAAGCCCAACCAATGGTGTTCTTCCCCTCTTGGATTTCTATGAAGATAAGAGTCATTTGCATAGTGTCTATAGCCTGCATATGTTACTTTCATAGTGGTCTGAGATATTTTTGCTGGAATATTGACATTTAAAAATTCACGTTTTGGAAGAGGAAAACTCCCCTCTCGTATTTTAGTAACCAAATTTTTTATCGTTTTTTGTGCCAGTAAGAAATCACCATCTGGATCTGTAAAATCCATCACTTGTGAAATTGCGATAGAGGGTATATCATGTAAAACTCCTTCCATTGCTCCAGCAGCAGTTCCTGAGTATGTTATGTCTTCCCCCATATTTGAGCCACGGTTTATGCCACTTACAAGCAAGTCTGGCTTGTCATCTTCATAAATAGTACTCAAAGAGAGATACACACAGTCGCTTGGTGTTCCATCATCTAGTTTATAAAAGTCATCATCCACACTGACAAAACGAAGAGGTCTCACTAGAGTTAAAGAGTGTCCACAGGCAGACTTTTCATTTGCCGGAGCTACAACAACAAGCTCAACATCATCAAGTTCTCTTAAAGCAGACACTACACTTAAAAGTCCTTTAGCTTCATAACCATCATCATTTGTTACTAAAATTTTATATTTTTTTTTCATAAATGTATTTTACACTAATGCAGAGAATAACTCAAACAATTCTTCTTTTTGTCGATGTAACTTCTATGAACACAAATTATGGACTTAATACTTATCGCTCAAATGATTTAAATATTGCTATGAAGACATCTAGCGGGGACCTTATAAAAATGGACTTTTCAAGTGTACAATCAGCATCACTCAACTACTCCAAAAATAAAAATAACACTCTAACATCTCTTAACTTTAGTTCACAACAATCATTTCAATTTTCTATTAAAGGCAATGGTATCTCTTTGCAAGATCAAAAAGAGATAGATGCTTTTATGAAAACAGCACAGCCTTTTATTGACAAATTCATCACGAAGTTACAACAAGATGCACCAGCTTCACCAGTTACAAAAGTAGCTACACAAATAGCATCTTTATTTAATCCAAGTCGCCCACGCAATGAAGATGAAAAAAATGGTGTTAAAACAAATATTGTTAAAATGTTTGATAAGAATTTTAACAGAGGTTTACAGCATGGGACTAATCTTGATAAAGTCTTTAAAGAGATGCAAAACCTTTTGAAAAAGACCCTTCAGGAATTTGACAAACTTGAAAAAGCTATTTATGCTTAATGAATTCAACAATTTTTTTGAATATGTCTTGGTTAATATCCTCTTTTAATGTGATTACATGCTTATCACTATGCACTATATATTTCTCTTTCTCAACTGAAGATATTGCATCATAGAGAATATCTGCACTTTTTGGATTGACAATTGGATCTTTATCCCCTTGAATTATTAAAGTTGGTTCAACTATATAAGAGAGTCTCCCTTTGACTAAATCTATCAATTTCTTCAGCTCTCCAAGAGATGTCAAATAGTGCATTTTATAATTTATTTCTGGATGTTCAGGTTCACTCTCATAAGTATCATAATCGGCATTAAATAAAGATAAAAAGTTATTTAAAATGTTAATTGTAGGTACCATATATTTTACACGAATATCTTGTAGTGACAATGCACTATTTATACAAATTATTCCATTAATCTTATTTTGAATATTTGATGCTTTAAGAAGTGCAAGCAAACCTCCAGTTGAAAAGCCACACAGAAAAATTTTTTCGCTTACTCCACTTAATGCTGCATAACCAACATCAAAAGAGTCATACCAGTCTTGATATTTAGCATCTCGCAAGTCTTCTGGCATAGTACCATGACCTTTAAGCCTAATAGCATAGATATTTATACCATTATCAAAAAGATATTGAGCTAAGAGTGCAATCTCCTTGGGAGCAGATTTATAGCCATGTGAAATAACACAGCCAACACTATTTTTTTCATTGTATAAGACAAATGGCTGTCCAATTTCCTTTGGTTTTGATTCAAAGACTGAATAAAATTTATTGTAATCATCTTTAAAGATTTTTTTATCACGATTATAAATGATATAAAAGACTTCTCTATTTACTAAAGTCATCTCTTTTTGCATCTGATCTTTGATTGTAGTGTGTAGTTCACTTAAGATAATAGTCTCATTTATAAGAACTCTCAATATATTTTTGATTCTTATTGTATTAAATGTGTACTCATTTTTAAACTTTTTTACATTTACTGAATATCTCTTTTCATCTATGCATTCTAAGATTTTTTCTTTTATGCTAAGTGAAAAAACATCATCAAAGAGTTTATTAGCTTCATTATTGAGAAGTCTATATAAATTTGTACTCATGTCCGAACTTAACTGGTAAGTATCAAGAGTTTTTAACTCTTTTGATACAAGATATATACGTCTTTTTAGCTCATCTAGGGTAAATATTTTATTTCCTAGATACTCTAAAGAGAGTGCAAAAATATGATCAAAAGTTATCAAAATATTTTTATATACATCATTCATCATAAGATTTATTAAAGGTACCTTTTTCTTTTGAAGTACTATGGAGTCGTCAATGTCTATATTTTGTTTTTGCAGTTCTCTTTTACTTTTTAATAGATAATCTTTTACATCTATAGGGTGTGAGAAATGAATATGGAGTTGCGAATTTAGAAGTAAATTACTCTCTATATCTATCTCCTCATTTAAAGCGTCTGAAATATGATTTATATATTTGTGTGCAAATTCAGATAAAGTGTTTTCACCTCTTCGTATTGGTGTATAAGAAATATGCACAGGTATTATCTGTGTATTATAATAAGAGACATTCTCACTAGCATTCAAAAAATATTTTTCCTTTAATACTTTCATAATCTCAATATCACAGTTATTTTGTGCTTCTATATATTTTGTTTTTATCATCTCGCTCTCAAGAGCCAAAACTGCTGCTCCTGTAAAAATATTGTGAAGACCACTCTCATCTTCAATTAAAAAAGTATCTTCTGAGAGTAATACTTTTTTGCTTTTTATCATTGATCCTTCTGGATATATCATCCAACTTATACGACCTGTTAACAGGTCGCCTAATATCTTTTCATTTCGGTGTTCATCTTTTGTAGATACAGTCCCCATTACAGATAAATACTCTCCAAGAACACCTTTAAAAATAGAATGATCAGCCAGAGAGCGGACTTTGAAATTGAGTTTTTTGTATAAGATATATGGAATTAGGAATGTCTCTATTCTTGTAAAATGATTTGCTACAAATAAAGTCGGGAGCTTTGTATCTAAGTTCTCCTCTCCACTAAATGTTATAGAGTTTGCCATTACTTTTTCTATGAGAGTAAAAACAAACTGGGAAGCATCATACAATCTATCATGCATGTTTATTAAACCTTTCTAGCCAAATAATCTTCCACTAAAAATCCATCAACTTGTACAACATTTTCTTTGAGGGATTTAGCCTTTAATAAAAGATTTTTTTCATCTTCCGTAATTATATTGAGTTTTACAGCTTCTTCAAGAAGTGTGTAAATATTTTGTTTTGGTAATTGTTTTTTTCTCATTGCCATTTTGATTTTTTTGACACTAGGCTCTACTTCTTCATGTAATTTAAAAGCTTCTTGTATATTATTATATGCCGTAGAGTGATAAATCCCCTCAATGAGTCTATCTCGCATCTCTCCAGTTACACTGATGGAATGTGATAATTTTTTTGATAAACTGTCATCAACATCACGGCCAAAAGAGTTAAGTGCCATATACCATTTAAATGGAGTAAATAATGTTTTAGCTACTTTATTCTGAAAAAGATTAGATGCTATTTCCTTGTAAGCATTTTGAATGATGCGTAGTTGCTCATCTCCAATATATTTTACAAAATCATCATCTTTATTACCATCAGCTTTGTATCTTCTAAGGGTAGCACTTAAGAGATACATACCAGACAAAATATCTCCAAAACGAGCTGTCATTTTTTCATGTTGTTTTAAGCCACCACCATAATAAGCCATGACAAAATCAGTTAAAAAAGCAAAAGTAGCACTACTCCAGACAAGTTTTCTCTCATAATATGCACCTACACCTTGTGAAACTGGAACATGTAAGTAGCCTCTACTAAGGCTAAGAAGTATCATTCTAAGCATATTTTTAAAGGTAAAACCGATATGAGAGAAAAATGCTTTGTCAAATGTTTTAATATCTCCAGATTCAAGCGATGTAATTTCCGTATAAGCAAAAGGATGACAACGAATAACACCTTGACCAAACTGTATAAGTGTACGAGTCATAATATTTGCACCCTCAACAGTTATAGCTATAGGTGCACCCATGTAAGCATGTCCTAAGAGATTTTTTTCTCCTAAGGATATTCCAGCTCCCCCGATAATATCCATGGCATCATTTATAGATCTTCTAAAAATTTCTGTTGAATGGTATTTCATAATTGCATTAATAACTGCTGGTTTTTTCCCAGAGTCAATAGCTCCAAGTGTAAATATACGAGCAGCATCTAACATATATGCATTGGCGGCTAATTTTGCCAATACCTCTTCTATGCCCTCAAATTTTGATATAGGAAGACCAAATTGTTCACGTACAGTTGAGTATGAACCTGCAACAGCTGCAGATAATTTCACCCCTCCCGTACTTGTAGATGGAAGTGATATACCGCGTCCAACAGAGAGTGATTCCATTAACATCATCCATCCCTGAGAGATACCTCTCTTACCACCGATTACATCATCTAATTTTATAACTACATCTTTACCACTTATAGGCGAATTTATAAAAGGTACACCAAGTGGATCATGTCTTTTACCTTGACTCACTCCTTCTAATCTGGCATCTACTAATGCACAGGTAATACCTAACTCTTTGCCCTCTCCAAGTAACTCATCAGGATCAGATAAAACAAATGCTAAACCGATAACAGTTGCTATAGAGCCAAGTGTAATGTAGCGTTTATTAAAATTTAATTTTATAAAAATCTCATCATTTTTAGAAAATATTTCCCCATTGGAACTTATAGAAGTCGCATCACTTCCAGCTAAAGGTTCTGTTAAAGCAAAACATGGAATCTCCCTACCATCCGCTAATCTTGGTAAATAATGATCTTTTTGCCCCTTTGTTCCATAATTAAGTATAAGCTCTGCTGGTCCTAGTGAATTTGGAACCATCGTAGATATAGCTAGTACTTGTGAGTGTGATGCTAGTTTTTGTACCACACAGGAGTGGGCTAGTGCTGAGAATCCAAGTCCTCCATACTCTTTAGGAATAATCATCCCAAAGAACCTGTTCTGTTTTAGATACTTCCACACATCAGCATTTAAATCACGTTTTGCAAAAACTTCAAAATCTCGAGTCATAGCACAAACTGCATCTACTTCTTTATTTAAAAAGTTTTCTTCCTCAGTAGTTAGTTGTGGATATGGTTCTTGTAAAATTTTATTAAAATCAGGATTTCCAGAAAAAAAATCCCCATCTATCCAAACATCACCAGCTCTGAGTGCAATTTTTTCAGTTTGAGAGATACTTGGCATAATATGTAACTTCTTAATCAAAGAGTAAAGTGGGTCAGAGATAAGAATGACTCTTAACTGAGGTAAAAGAAGTATAAAGTTTATTGGTATGTATATAATCCAAAAGAATATACTTGGTGTGAAAACAACAGCTATAAGAGTTGCTAAAAGAAGAGAGTTTATCCAAAATGCCATACCCTTATACCAACTAAAGAGTAGTGCAATAATCACAATTGTGTTAATTAATAAATCCATAACTTATCCTTTATAAAAAGTTTCATTTTTTTGTACCATAGTTTTTATGAGATTTGATGGCTCATATCTTTTTCCATATTTCTCTTCAAAATGCAGGAGAGATAAGTGCACTTTTTCTATCCCCATAGCATCTGCATATTTTAATAATCCACCACGAAATGGTGGAAATCCTGTACCCATAATCATTGCCATATCTAAATTAGAAGCATTTTTAACAATACCTTCTTCCAAAGTACGTGTAGCTTCATTTATCATTATAAGCATAGTTCTATCGATAATCTCATCATTATTAAACTCTTTATTATGCGATTGTAAAGAGTTTAAATCTGGGTTGAGTTCCTTGTTTTTTGCATGATGAAGATAAAAACCTTTTTTATTTTTTTTACCTAGAAGTTTCATATCAATGAGTTTTTCTAAAATAGGAGCAATTGCCATTCTTTCGCCATAAGATTCTTCTAAAATTTTTGACACTTTGTATCCAACATCAAGTCCAACCTCATCTGCTAAAGTAAAAGGACCCATTGGCATTCCAAAATCTTCTATCACTTTATCAATATGCTCTATACTACCACCCTCTTCAAAAAGTCTTGCACACTCATTAATATAAGGAAGTAAAATTCTATTGACTAAAAAGCCTGCACAATCTCCTACTAAAATTGCTGTTTTACCTGCATCTCTTGCTAGTTTTACTGCAGTTGCTATAGTTTCATCAGATGTTTTTTCCCCAGCTATTATCTCTACAAGTGGCATTCTTGGTGCTGGATTAAAAAAGTGCATCCCTATGAAACGTTCAGGATGTTGCATATTTTCACTCAACATTGTGATAGACAAGGACGAAGTGTTAGAAGCTATAATGCAAGAATCTTTTACAATTTCTTCTAGCTCTTTATAAACTTGTTGTTTCGCTTTTGTATCTTCAACAACAGCTTCTACTATAAAATCTATACCCTGAAAACCATTGTATGAAGTTGTGTATGAGATATGTCCCATTTTTAGTTCAACTTCCCTTAATGTTAATCTTTTTCTTTTAACAATGGCATTATATGCGGAGCTGATGTGTTTAAATGAAGCGGCAATTGAACCATAACTTCTAGCTTTTAAGCGTACAATTTTATCAATTTTACTAAATAGCCAAACTATACCACCACCCATTACTCCAGAACCAATAACCGCAGTTTGTGAAACACTAAGAGCTTGTATATTTTTAGCTACAAAGGCATCATGTTTTAATTTTTCTGAGGCATAATAGAGTGAGATGAGATTTTTAGATACAGTTGTTACACACAATCTTGCAAAAGCATAAGCTTCTAATGACAATGCTTCATTAATTGGAAGTTTATCTGTTTGTTTAAAAAGTTCAACTACCTCTAAAGCAGATGGGTATTTACCCTTGGTTTTTTTCATTACTTCTTTATGTGCAAAGTAATATATAAGACTAGGTGCAAAACGCTCTAAAAAGTTTTCTTTATAACGTCTATTATCTATTTTTTTACGCTCTTTATCATCTAAAATATTTTTTATAAAACTTTTTATCTTAAACTCTAAATACCCTTGAGGCACACAGAAGTCAACTATTTTAAGCTTTTGTGCTTTTTTACCATTTATCATCTTTGCACCCAAAATTAATTCTAAGGCTTTTTGTTTACCTATGAGATATTTTAAATTTTGTGTACCACCAAAACCTGGCAATACACCCAAGTTAACTTCTGGTAATCCAATTTTTGTTTTTTTATTCTCTGTCGTTATGCGATAGTTACAGTTCAGAGCCAACTCTAAGCCACCACCTAAGCATGCCCCATCAATCACAGCTACAGTAAAAAATGGTAAAAGTTTAATTTTAGCTAAGATAATTTGACCATTTCTAACCACTTCATAGGAGGTCTCTTTATCTTCAAGGGTCTCTATTTCTGAAATATCAGCTCCAGCAATAAAAACATCTTTTTTCCCACTCTTAAAGAGTAATACATCTATATCTTTTGAACTTTTTAGCTCATCAAGTATAACTTCAAGCTCTTGCATCACTTTAATTGTCAAAAGATTGACGTTAGAATTTGGCATATCAAACATTAATGTAGCAACTCTATTCTCTATATCTAAATTAAAAGCACTCATTACTCTACCTCCAATATTAAAGATGCACCCTGTCCACCACCTATGCAAAGAGTTGCTAAACCAACATTTTTATTTTGTCGTCTTAACTCTTTTAAGGTATGAATAACCAAACGTGTACCTGTCATGCCCACTGGATGACCAAGGGCTATTGCTCCGCCATTTACATTTAAAATATTTGTATCAATACTGCCAAGAGCCAAAGAGCGACCTAAATGTGTATTTGCATATTTCTTAGACTCAAAAGCATACAGGTTTGCCAATACCTGTGAAGCAAAAGCCTCATTAAGTTCTATAAGTTCAAAATCACTCATACTCATTTTACTCATTTTTAAAATTTTTGCAGTAGCATATGCTGGGCCTAACCCCATTCTTGCTGGATCTAAGCCAGCATATGTGTATTCTCTTAAAAACCCCAAAGGTTCTATACCCATCTCTTTAGCCTTTGATTCGCTCATCAAAACAACAGCTGCAGCTGCATCTGAGATTTGAGAGGAGTTCCCAGCAGTCACTGTCCCATTTATTTTATCAAAAAATGGTCGGAGTTTTGAAAGAGCTTCCATACTCTGTCCTTCTCTAATACCATCATCTTCACTCATTATTAATCCCTTTGAGGCATCATATATAATTGGTGCTATCTCTTGAGAAAATATATTGTTTGTTTGTGCTGCCCATGCTTTTTGATGTGAAAGTAGAGAATAAGTATCTTGTTCTTCCCTACTAATACCAAAATCTTGAGCCAGAATTTCAGCAGTAGAACCCATCATCAAACCAGTGAGGGGGTCTGTTAAACCCTGCATAAGACCAATAATCGGTTTTAAATGTGAAGGAGTAAAACTTGTAAGAGTTTTAAGTTTTTCAATCAAAGATTTAGATTGAAAAAAAGCCTCAAACAAAGAGGACATTTTTTTATTAAACAAAAGAGGAATATTACTCATACTCTCAACACCACCAGCCATGTAAATTTCACCACGACCAGATAAAATTTTTTCACTTGCACTTGTAATAGACTCCATACCAGATGCACAGTTTCTATGCACTGTATATGCAGGAGTTTTTTCATTAAAACCAGCCTTTAAGGCTATAACTCTTGCAATATTTGCAGCATGAGCAGGTTGTGACACATTTCCTATAATTACCTCATCATATGCATCATACTCAATACCAACTCTGAGTGCCAACTCCGATACTACGAAGGAACCAAGTGTTTCAGCTTGTAAGTTTTTGAGTTTACCAGAAGCTTTTGCTATTGGAGTTCTAAGTCCATCTATAATTGCGATTCTCTCTTTCATAATTTTTCTCCATATAATGAATTTATAACATCTGTATATTTTTTATATACAGCACTGCGTGATACTTTCATAGATGGTGTTAAGATATGACTCTCAATTGTAGCCTCTTCTAAAACTATGAAGTGTTTTCGCACCTTTTCTTCATGATTTAAATGTTTATTAACTCTATCTACAAACTTTTGAACAAGAATTTTTATAGGTTTTGAACTATATAACTCTTCTTGGCTACTGTATTTTATTCCTTTTCTTTTTGCATACTCTTTTATTATTGGTAAATCTAAAAATAAAAAAGCAATCACATAAGGTTTATTATTAGCAACAACAACAGCATAATCGCACCATCTGTTATTAGTGAGAAGCTGTTCTATATGTATAGCTGAGATATATTTTCCATTTGAAGTCTTAAAAAGCTCTTTTTTACGCCCACTTATAGTTATATAACCCTCATCATCTATACTTGCCAAGTCACCTGTATGAAACCATCCATTAGCATCAATAGACTCTTTAGTTTTTTCTTTTTGCTTATGGTAACCTATCATAAGGGAGTCGCCCCGCGTTAAGAGTTCACCGTCAAACGCTATTTTTACCTCTGAATGTTCAAAGGCTTTTCCACAAGTGAATGCTTTTTTATTTTCAGGAGCATTTGCACATATGACAGGAGAGGTTTCGGTCAGTCCATAACCTTGATAAATTGTAAGTCCAATATTTGTAAAAAAGCGTTCAGTTTGTCTACTAAGTGGTGCTCCACCACAAATGATATATTTCATATTTCCGCCAAGAGCTTCGAGGAACACGGAATAAACAAACTTTTTAAAAATTGGTGTAAAAATTGTAGTTGCACTTACATCCTTGTTATCAGCTTCACTAAGGGCTAAAGTTGCGATAATTTTTTTAAAGAATGTTGCTGTTTGAACATTATCATGTATTTTTATATAGATTTTATCCAATAATCTTGGGACTACTGTCATTTGAGTTGGTTTTACCTCTTGCATGAGTCTACCTATATTTTTTACATCATCAGCAAAATAAACACTTATGCCAGAAACAAGATAGTAAGACATAACCATCCTCTCAAAAACATGTGCTAGAGGTAGAAAGCTGAGAGCTTTATCTGTTTGAGAAAAGGGAAATGATTTTGATGTATCTTTAAGTTGTGTGACTATATTCTTATGACTTAATTCGACACCTTTTGGGGTACCTGTTGAGCCACTAGTATATATAATAGTAGCACAATCCTCCTCATGTACAATATTTTTACTTTTTCTAATTTCAACATCTATAAATTTTTTAAAATCAACACTATTTTTATTATCGGTGCTAATATTATGTGTAATAATCAATTGCATTGAGTCTATATATTGTTTTGTTTTGTCGTAAGATTCTTGAGAAGCGATATATATAAATTGTATTTCTGCATCTCTGAGTTGGTAGATGAAATTTTCAGAAGATATATTTGCAAACATCGGTACACTAATGGCACCAATATTCTGCAGTGCATAATCCACCATTAGCCAAAAAGGTGATGAGCTTGAGACAATAGCTACGGCAGTACCCTTTTTAACACCTGCCATTTCAAAGGCATGAGAAAGTTTGTATATATTTTTTACAAACTCTTTTGAACTAATACTCTGCCACATACCATCTTCTAAGTAGTTAGCAAAGTTGTCATTGGAGATATTTTTTTCGATATATTCTGGTATCTCTTGCAGTGTATTTAAACTTAACATGGTAAACTCCACGACTCATTTTAAAACATATTACAACTAATATCATACAACTTTTAAATTATATAATACTTAAACACTTAATTGTTATCAAACTGATTATAAAGAGATCTTCTTTTATCTTTAAGTCTCTTTTTTAATCGTTTGAGTTTATCCTTTTCATCATCTTCAAGATTTATTTCAATATTCTCAACCTCTTCACCTATCTTAATAGACAGCATGGCTGATTTTTTCATAGCTAATATTTGGGATGGAAATATACTTCTATGTCCTGATATTAAAAAACTAATAACAGCACTTATGGCAGCATAGTGTGCAATGTCAATACCGAAAAGTTCAATTGCCATGATGGTAGCGGCTATTGGTGTATTTGTAGTTGCTGAAAGGACACTCACAAAACCTAATGCCGCAAAAAGCGTAATATGCTCTGGTGATATCAATGTTCCAAGAGTATGTCCACTTGTAGCTCCAATATAAAAAATCGGAGTTATAATCCCTCCACTTCCACCAGAAGCTAAGGTGATGGATGTAAACAATGTTTTTACAATAAACATATACCATGGTATATTTTGAGTTACATCGGGAGTTGGATTAAGACTATTTGCAATAACATTTAAACCTAAACCTATATACTCTTCTCCAAAAATCCATGTTAATACAACAATAAGGCAACCACCAAGAAAAGCTTTTTTATATAGACTTATTTGTATTGTTTTCACATACCTATCACTTCTATGCACAGCTGTAATAATTAAGTCACCTATTATTCCAAATACAAGACCTGCAAAAACAACTTTTAAGATAAGAACCATATCTAAAGAGATATTTTGAAAAAAGTGTAAGTTATAGTATGTATACTCTATGCCCAAAAGTTGTGCTGTTATAAAAGCGGCAAAACCTGCTATAAATGATGGCAGTAAAACATCATACATTATTACACCAATAATAAGCACTTCAACACCAAAGATTGCCCCAGCGATTGGTGTGCCAAAAACTGTTGCAAACCCAGCACTAATACCACAAATAACTAATTTTTTACGGTCTTGTTTGCTGAAATGAAATATACTTGAAAAAAGAGATGCTACCCCAGCCCCTATTTGTGCACCAGGACCTTCTTTTCCAACAGAGCCCCCTGCAAAAATGGTTAAAACAGTTGTTAAAGTTTTTACTGGAATTACTGCTATATTAATCTCACCATTTTTTTTATGTACAGCAGATATTACTTTTTCTGTTCCATGTCCTTGTGCTGTCGGTGCAAATGTTTTTACAAGCCAAACAGTAAAGACAAGGGCTAAGGGTAGTAAATAATAATAAGAAAATGGTAATAATGAACGAGACTGTTCTGAATAGAGTAAAATGTTTAAAAAAAGTGTCACCACCGCACCGATTATTATTCCAAGAAGAGAGGATAAAAACATCCACTTTGTTACACTAAAAAAAATTGCAGTCTGTTCCGTCATATGTTTTTGTAACATAAAATATCCAAAAGATGTAGGTACTTATTAAGTTATACTAATTATAGCCAAAATTTATACAACAGCAAGATTTTTTGGTAGAATTTAAGAAGTACTTCTCTATTGTGTGCCATATGTCTACACATTATGTAGAAGTAGACTGGTATACATATTGCTTTTGTATATTTATGAAAATATTTTTACTTATTTTACTCTTTATCACACTCTCTTTAGCATCTACTGTAGAGCAAAAGTATACACAACTCAACCAAGAACTTACTAAAATATCTCAGCACTTAATTCCTGAAGAAAAAATTCTTCTCATATATCTCATTATTTCAACACATGATAAAATAACAACACTACTTACTACTAATGAAAAACAATTAGATGCATTGAACATTTTAAAAACAAAAACTCTACAAATATTTTCTCAACTTTATAAAAAACACAAGCTTATAACACAAGATATTGATAAATTAAAAGATCTATATCTTCAGCTGTATAATGAAGGAAAAAAAGAGATAACAACTCCTAAAAATATTCAAACAAAAAAAACATTATATAAAGAAAAAATACTCTATCAGGATAAAATAGTCTACAAAGACAAGCTTATACATAAAAACTCTTATACACTATTGACTGTTACTTCTATATTTACATTTATTTGCGGTTTTTTATTCGCTTACTTGTTTACTAAAAGAAATGTTAAAGCATCCCTAGCACCTGATTCTCCACTAAGTGATGTATTAGAGAGACAAAATAAAGAACTCTCCCAAGAGCTTATAAAAGTTCAATCTCAAGTTGGAATGCTTCAAACAAAAATAGAACCAGATAAGATAGAACGAAACACATCTGTATTAGAGTTGATAGAAACTAAAAATGCACAATTACAGCAAAAAATAGAGTCTCAAGCTTCTCTATTTAAAGAAGAAATGAAACAACTACAAGAGAGTATCTCTTTGATAGAAAATAAAAAGAATGCAGTGCAAAAAGAGTTGATAGTACTACAAAAACAGACAAAAGCTCAAAATGAACAAAACAGTTTCTTTGATGAAAACCTTGCTAACTTGCAAATACAAAGTAGAGATATTTTCACAGTACTAGATACTATCTCTGATATTGCAGATCAAACAAACCTTCTTGCTCTTAATGCTGCCATAGAGGCAGCACGTGCAGGAGAGCACGGTCGTGGTTTTGCTGTAGTTGCAGATGAAGTTCGTAAACTTGCAGAACGAACTCAAAAAACTTTAAATGAGGCCAAAGTAGATATTTCAGCAGTTGTAGATAGCATTAGTAATTTAAAAACTTGACTTTAAGCAGTCATTTATTGTAAAATTCCGTTAACTAAAAGATATGCAAGATATCTTTACAAATCTTTCCCACAGTAACAATCATAAAACTAAGGCAGTCATTATATGAGTGAAAATAATTCACAACAACCTCGCAATAACAGTCAAAAACCTAAAAATAACAACCGTAGTAATAATTCTAAGAGAACACATACACCTGTAAAAGGCTCTAGTGTTGAAGAACTACGAATAAAAAGTATTGAAGAGCTTATAGATATAGCAAATGAATTAAAAGTTGAGCATCCTCAAGAGCTTAAGCGACAGGATGTAATTTTTGAAATTCTCAAGGCACAAACAGAACAGGGTGGTTTTATACTTTTTTCTGGAATTTTAGAGATTATGCAAGATGGCTATGGCTTTATTCGTTCTATTGACAAGTCCTTTAATGAGTCTATAAATGATGCTTATGTTTCAAATACACAAATCAAACGTTTTGCCCTAAGAAATGGTGATGTAGTTACAGGTCAGGTTCGTCCTCCAAAAGATCAAGAAAGATATTATGCACTGATAAAGATAGAAGCCGTTAATGGTCTGCCACCAGAAGAATCTAAAAAACGTCCACTTTTTGAAAACCTTGTACCACTTTATCCAGAAGAAAAAATAAAACTAGAGTATCGTGAAAAAGGTTTAACTGGACGTATGCTTGACCTTTTTTCACCTATAGGAAAAGGGCAACGTGGACTTATTGTCGCACCTCCACGTTCAGGTAAAACAGAACTACTTAAAGAGATAGCTCATGGTATCACAGCCAATCATGCTGAAATAGATTTAATGGTTTTACTCGTTGATGAGCGTCCAGAAGAAGTTACAGATATGGAAAGAAGTGTTAAAGGTGAAGTTTACTCTTCAACATTTGATATGCCTGCTAAAAACCATGTTAAAGTTGCTGAGATGGTAATCGAAAAGGCAAAACGACTTGTTGAAATGGGTCGTGATGTTGTTATTCTTTTAGACTCTATTACTCGTTTAGCACGTGCTTACAATACTGTAACACCTTCCAGCGGAAAGGTTCTCTCTGGTGGTGTTGATGCAAATGCACTACACAAACCAAAACGTTTCTTTGGTGCTGCAAGAAATATAGAAAATGGTGGTAGTTTAACTATTATAGCTACTGCACTTATTGATACAGGAAGCCGTATGGATGAAGTTATCTTTGAAGAGTTTAAAGGTACTGGAAATATGGAGGTTGTGCTTGAGCGTAAAGTTGCTGAGAGACGTATATTTCCAGCAATTGATATTCTTAAGTCGGGTACACGTAAGGATGATTTACTTATTGGTAAAGCTGATTTACAAAAAGTATTTATTCTACGTCAAATGATTCACAAACAAGATAATGAAATAGAAGCACTCAAATTCGTTTATACTACAATGGGCAAAAAAGCAACAAATGAAGAGTTTCTTGAAAGCATGAACACGGACAAATAGAAAAATGAAAGTAGGTGTTTTTGATAGTGGTATTGGTGGTTTAACTGTTGTAAAATCACTCTTAGAACACCAACTCTTTGAAGAGATTATTTACTTTGGAGACACTGCTCGTGTTCCTTATGGAAGTAAAGATAAAAACACCATTATCCGTTATGCCATAGAGGCTGTAGAATTTTTTAAAAATTTTGAACTTGACATGATTATAGTTGCTTGCAACAGTGTGAGTGCTTATGCTCTTACGGAAATGAAAGAGAGTACAATTTGTCCAATTATAGGAGTTGTTGAAGCTGGAGTACTTGCCACTTCTAACTCTATAAAAAATAAAGATGCAAATATTTTAGTCATCGGTACACATGCTACTATAAACTCTAAAGCCTATGAAATTGGACTTAACCGTTTAAATTTTCAAAATATTCAGACAAAGGCGACCCCACTTTTTGTACCTCTTGTTGAAGAAGAAATTATAAATGGTTCTATATTAGATGCTACACTACAACATTACTTCCATGATATTACTCATCCTGATGCACTCATTTTAGCTTGTACACATTTTCCTTTACTTAGCAGTGCACTTCAAAATTATTTTGGAGAGCAAACGACTCTTATTCACTCTGGTGATGCCATTGTTGAGTATCTTGAAAATAATTTTTTATTTATAAAGCAATATAAAAATCCAAAATTACAATTTTTTTCCTCTGAGAATCCTGAAGCATTACGAAAAATTGCACAAAAGTGGCTCTATGAGTAAAAAAAGAGTTTCCATTTTTGGCTATGGCATAACAACAAAACCTCTTTCAAAATATATTAAAAATGTAGTCTATTATGATGACAAGGCGAATGAACCATATGGTGGTATTAATGGCTCCTTTGTGCGACCATCACATGAATTTAATCCTTTGTATTCTGATTTAGAAATCACAAGCCCTGGTATTTCACCCTCAAATCCTTTAATTCAAAAAGCAAAGAACCTTATAAGTGAATATGACTATTTTGCAGATGTTATGAATCTCAAAATTTGGATAAGCGGTACAAATGGGAAGACCACAACAACACAAATGATGCAATATTTACTCCAAGACAAAGGAAGTATTGCTGGTGGTAATATTGGTACACCATTAGCAGAGTTAACACAAAATGCTCCAATTTGGATTCTTGAGACAAGCTCTTTTACTCTACATTATACCAAGTTTGCAAAACCAAATATTTATGTTTTACTTCCTCTTAGTCCTGACCATCTTTCATGGCATGGAAATATGCAAGCATATATAGCAGATAAGCTCAGACCATTAAGCATGATGCATAAAGAGAGCACAATAATAATTCCTCAAGCTTACAAAGATACACCTACTCAAGCTAAACTAATAAGCTACAAAAATGAAGATGACTTAGCAGAAATTTTTAGCATAGATATAGAAAAAGTAAAATTTAAAGGTGCTTTTTTAATGGATGCTCTCTTAGCCATGGCAGTAGACAAACTTCTTTTTAATAGAGTAGCATATGAAAAAATTAACTCTTTCATTCTGGACCCACATCGCCAAGAAGAGCTGAAAGATACTAAAGAGCGTTTATGGGTAAATGACACTAAAGCAACAAATATAGATGCCACTATTGCAGCATTCAAACGGTATGAAGCATCTTTTATTCATCTTATTTTAGGTGGAGATGACAAGGGGGTTGACTTATCAGAACTTTTTGAGTTTTTACAAAACAAAAAACTGAAACTTTATATTATTGGCTCAAATAAAGAAAAACTTTACAAGTTTGCAAATCAATACAACATCTTCTCGACAAAATGTATAGACCTCACAAATGCTATTGAACTAATTGACAGAAGTTTAAAACAAAACGAAATAGCCCTTCTTTCCCCGGCTGCATCAAGTCTAGATGAGTTTGACTCCTATGCTCAAAGAGGCAATATTTTTAAAAAATTAGTTCAGAATCTCACTTAGATACTTTTTTTTCCCACTCAAAAGCAGACGCACATATAAGTTCTAAACTTTCATACTTTGGTGTCCAGTTCATTTTAGTTTTTATCTTTGTGTTATCCGATGTTAAGAGTGCTGGGTCACCTGCTCTTCTAGGAGCTATATCTACCTGAAAATTGGTATTTGTTACTTTTTTCATTTTCTCTATCACCTCTTTTACAGAAAAACCTTTGCCATAGCCAACATTAAATATATCACTCGGATTCTCTTGTAAGTATTCTATAGCTTTAATATGTACAGAAGCCAAATCATCAACATGTATGTAATCTCTCACACCAGTTCCATCATATGTATCAAAGTCTTCTCCAAATATAGCCATTTTTTCTCTTTTGCCAGTTGCACACTCAGCCGCTATTTTTATGAGATGTGTTGCATTTGGAAAACTTTGTCCTATTCTTGGCATTAGTTTTTCATCTATATAATTTATGTCAGCACCTGCTACATTAAAGTATCTAAATATGACAAACTTAAATGCTTCATTTACATTTGCTGTGTCTTGAATAATCTGCTCACTCATAAGTTTACTCATGCCATAAGGGTTTATAGGATTAGTTGGATATTCTTCATCTATACCATTTTGTGGTATGCTTTTCGGTTCTCCGTAAGTAGCAGCAGTTGAGCTAAAAACAAATCTTTTTACATTCGTATCTATTGCACATTTTAAAAGGTTTGTGGTATTTACTGTATTATTCATATAATATTTAAGTGGGTTTTCTACAGATTCTGGAACAACTATACTTGCCGCAAAATGGATGATAGTATCGAAGCTATTTTTGCTTAAAAAATCTGCAACTTGAGAAAACTCTTTTAAATCAATCTTTACAAATTGAAACTTTCTTATCTTTTGAAGAGTCTCTAAAGTTTTTGCACTTCCTGTACTCATGTTATCTAAAATAGTTACTGTATGCTTCGTCATTTCAAGCAGTTGTTTCACAACATGCCCACCAATATATCCCGCTCCACCAGTTACAAGTATATTCAATTTACAAACCTTTACATCATATTTTATGTTATTTTTTGCTTATCATTATAGTAATATTATGCTTAATTAAACTAATTTACTGTACAACAAACCAGGGGTTTAATAAATCTATTTTATTATAAACTATTGGTTTATTTTTATTTTTAATTTGATAAGTCATCTTGCCACTCTCTCTTACAATTGCATCTGCAGCAGCTGTATCCCACTCCATTGTTGGAGCTAACCTTGGATAAATATCTGCAATACCCTCCGCTACCATACAAAGTTTAAGACTAGAGCCTTTGCTAACTTGTTCTATCTCTTTAGTCTCTAAAATATCTATAAAAGTTTGTGTCTCTTTCGATAAATGCGACTTTGATGCTACGACTAAAAGTTTTTCTTCTGGAGTATTATTTATGCAAAGAGGTAATTTTTGTCCATTTTTAAATGCCCCCTCCCCTTTTTTTGCCTTATACATTTCATCTATTGCAGGTGCATAGACCACCCCAAGAACAGGTGTGTCTTTATAAATAAGAGCAATATTAACTGTAAATTCATCATTTTTTTTTATAAATTCTTTTGTTCCATCAATGGGGTCTATGCACCAGTAATACTCCCAATCCTTTCTCTCTTGATAAGGAACTTCTTTATTCTCTTCAGAGAGTATTGGTATATTGGGATATGTTTCTGCTAATAAACTGCAGATAATGTCATTGGACTTTATGTCTGCTTCAGTTAGAGGTGACTTATCATCTTTATACTCTATGTGAAAATCTTTTTTATATATTTTCATAATTGCATCCCCCGCTTTTTGTGCAATGGCAACTATTTTTTCTAATTCTATCTCTTTTAACATTATAAATATCCTTTTTTCATTAAATAGTTTATAATACTATCTACACACTCTTCAACACTCATAACATCTGTTTTTAAGTGTATATCAGCTTTGCTTGGTGCTTCATATGCAGAAGATACACCTGTAAAATTTGTAATTTCACCTTTTTTAGCTTTTTGATACAGACCTTTTGGATCTCGCTTTTCACAAACTTCTATTGGAGTATCTACATAAACTTCAATAAACTCTCCCTTTTTAAGTAAATTGTGCACTCTCTCTCTATCTTCTTTAAAAGGAGATATAAAAGCACTAAGAACTATGATACCTGCATCAACAAATAGCTTTGATACTTCTCCAATTCTTCGTATATTCTCTTTTCTATCTATGTCAGAAAAACTAAGTCCTTTATTAAGTCCTAATCTAATATTATCCCCATCTAAAAGATATGTATGTTTTTTTTTCTGTAATAACTTTGCCTCTACAGCATTTGCTATAGTGGACTTACCACTTCCACTCAAACCAGTAAACCACAAAACACAAGGTTTTTGTTCTTTTAGTCTAGAGCGTTCCTCTTTGCATACATGATGGTCATGCCATATTATATTTTTATCATTGTTTTCATTACTTGACATAATTCTTCTTTATATATTTTATTATTATTATAACAGCTTCATCTACACTAAGATTATCTGTATCTATCACTATCTCTGCGTGTTGTGGTTCCTCATATTTTTCATCTACTCCTGGAAAATTTTTATACTCACCACTAAGTGCCTTTGCATAAGCACCTTTATAATCTCTTTTTTTACATGTCTCAACATCTGCTTTTACATAAACAACTACATTATTTTTCACCATCTCTCTAATCGCTTTTCTACTCTCTCTATAAGGACTAACAAATGAAGCGACCGTCGAAATGGAGTTCTTTTGAAGTGTTCGTATCAAACTTCCTATACGGTGCATATGTCGGTTCTTATCCTCTCTTGTATATCCAATATTTGGAATAAGTTCGCGTACATCTTTTGAATCAATTCTCTCAAGCGGAATTTGAATTTTTTTTAACTCTATATAAACTTTATCTGCTATTGTCGTTTTACCACTCAAAGGAAGACCTGTAAACCAAAGATTAAAAGGTTCTATCTGTTTTTTACCCCAGTGCACTTTAAACCACACCCGTTCATGAGCCCAATAAAAAGCTATTTTTAAAACTGTCTCTATCATGCCAGCAGCGATAGCAAGATCTAACCTATTAAAGAAAAAATATATAATAGCTATAGTGGTAGATGTTGCAACAACTCTCCAACTAATACCTTTTGCTATCGAACGAATGTTTGTTTCTTTATACATTATATACTTCTACATCCCCATTCTGGAAAATTTTCCCTAACATAAAGATTTAATGCTATCTCTTCATCATTATATATTTTATTGCCCTTTACTCTTTTATCTTCATCTCGTTTAGAAACACCCACTATCATACCTGCACCTACTGTATTATTTGTTATCCTATCAACTACAATAAAACTACCGGTTAAACGATTTAACTCATATCCATCTGCTGCTATTGGTCGAGTAAGGAGCATCTTGCAAGAGGCTATGTCATTTAATGCTAAAGAGTCAATTGTTATTCTCTCATAGGTGTTTACATCTACTTTATAATTTATATGCTCAAAGCTTCCACTTACTACAGATGTTGCTCGTTTTATATCATATATTTTGGATGTTTGCATAGGTTGCTCATCCATCCAAACTAACATCACTTTAAGTGAGTTTGAGACACGTGGCATATCTTGTGTATGCACCAGCATATCACCACGACTGATGTCAACTTCTTCTTCGGTCGTGATAGTTATTGCCATAGGTGCATAGGCTTCTTGTGTCGTCACATTAGAATTTTTTTCAGTAATATCTCCTGCATTGATGATACTTTTAACTTTTGTACTTTTTCCAGATGGAAGTACAGTAATAGAGTCACCTACTTTGATTTTTCCAGATGCAACTGTACCACAAAAGCCTCTAAAGTCTAAATTTGGGCGATTAACATACTGCACAGGAAATCTAAAACTTTCTTTTTTTTGCTTTTTGCTGACATCCATACTATCGAGGAGTCCAAGTATTGGTAAACCTTGATACCATGGGGTAAATTTACTTTTATCAACAATATTGTCACCGTTAAGGGCACTTACTGGGATTGTGTATATATTTTTAATTCCTAACTCTTTAGCAAGAATGGAATAGGCTTCGTTTATTTCATTAAAAATATCTTGATTAAAATCTATTAAATCCATCTTATTAATAGCTACAATCACATGTTCAATTCCAAGAAGAGAGACTATAAAACTATGACGTCTTGTTTGAGTTAATATACCTTTCCTTGCGTCTATAAGGATGATTGCTACATCTGCCGTTGATGCACCTGTCACCATATTACGGGTATATTGTTCATGCCCTGGTGTATCTGCTATGATAAACTTACGGTTTTGAGTTGTGAAAAATCTATATGCTACATCTATAGTAATACCTTGTTCTCTCTCGCTTTGAAGTCCATCTACAAGTAGTGCCATATCTATTTTTTCACCCGTCGTTCCATACTTTTTACTCTCACTCTCAGCAGCAGAGAGTTGATCGTCTAAAATCATCTTTGAGTCATAAAGCATCCGTCCTATAAGTGTACTTTTACCATCATCAACACTACCACATGTTAAAAAACGAAGCATGTCTTTATTTTCATGTTCTTGCAGGTAATTAATAATATCCATTAAAAATAACCCTCGATTTTTTTGAGTTCCATTGCTCCCTCTTGGTCTTTATCTATCAATCTACCCTCTCTCTCACTACTTGTTGAGAGCAACATTTCTTTGATAATCTCAGGTAATGTCGTAGCAGTAGAGTTAATGGCACCAGTAAGTGGATAACAGCCTAAGGTTCTAAACCTCACCATCTCTTTCTTAGCAGTTTTACGGAGTTCTTCTGGCATGCGTTCATCATCTACCATTACTTTGATTCCATCCATTTTTACAACTTCATGTTCTTGTGCAAAATATAAAGATGGTATAGTAATACCCTCTAAATAAATATACTGCCAGATATCAAGCTCAGTCCAATTACTAATGGGAAAGACTCTTACACTCTCACCTTTGCTAATCGCAGTATTATATATATTCCAAAGTTCTGGTCTTTGATTTTTAGGGTCCCATCTATGATGTTTGTCACGAAATGAAAAGATTCTCTCTTTAGCACGAGACTTCTCTTCATCACGTCTTGCTCCGCCAATGACAGCATCATAGCCACCACTATTTAAGGCCTGTTTTAAACCCTCTGTTTTCATAATGTCCGTATGCACCTTGCTTCCATGAGTAAAAGGAGAAATATTCATCTTAATTCCCTCAGGGTTTGAATGTACAATCAAATCAAATCCTAAATCTTTTGCTCTTTTATCACGAAATTCTATCATCTCTTTAAATTTCCATAAAGTATCTATATGTAAAAGAGGAAAAGGGAGTTTACTAGGAGCAAAAGCTTTCATCGCGAGATGTAACATCACCGAAGAATCTTTTCCAACACTATACATCATTACAGGATTAGAGAACTCAGCAGCTACCTCACGAAGTATATGAATTGACTCCGCTTCTAGCTGTTTTAAGTGTGTTAGGTGTTCTTTGCTCATCATTTACTCAAATTCCTTCTATTAAAAGTATAACCTATATTTTACCATTTAATTTCAATTAAGTCAGTTTTATGGGACATTCCAACTAGTATTTAAAATTAAATAAACTTTTAACCCTATACATGATAAAATGTTTCAATTACCTTGGGAGCAATTTTTGAAAGAATCATCAGAAGTACTAGCGAGAAAATATCGTCCTAAAAATTTTGACGAATTGATTGGACAAGAGACTATAGCACAAACTTTATCACTTGCGCTTGATGCAAATAGACTCTCTCATGCTTACTTATTTTCAGGGCTTCGAGGGAGTGGTAAAACTTCAACAGCTCGTATTTTTTCAAAGGCTCTTATTTGTGAAGAAGGTGTCAGTCATCACCCATGTGGAATTTGTTCTAACTGTGTTATGGCCCTTGAAAATCGTCACATGGACATCATTGAGATGGATGGCGCAAGTAGTCGTAAAATAGATGATATTCGTGACTTGGTTGAACAAACAAAATACAAACCAGCCGTAGCAAGATATAAAATATTTATCATTGATGAAGTACATATGCTTACAAAAGAGGCTTTTAATGCCTTGCTTAAAACACTTGAAGAACCACCAGCATATGTAAAATTTATACTCGCGACAACTGACCCTTTAAAACTGCCAGCCACAATTTTAAGTCGTACACAACATTTTAGATTTAAAAGTATTGCAACAAATAAAATTATTGATCACTTAGCACATATACTCCAACTAGAGGGTATTGAGTATGAAGTTGGAGCACTTGAAATTTTGGCAAGAAGTGGTAGTGGAAGTCTACGTGATACACTTACACTCCTTGACCAAGCTATTATTTACTCTAAAAATCATGTAGACATTCGCACAGTTACTGATATGTTAGGACTTGTTGATCCAAAATTTATAGCAGAAATTTTTGATACTATTTTTGCAAAAGATTATGTAAAGGTAATTCAATACACTCAAATTTTAGAAGATTATGAAAGTGAAATGGTTGTTGATGAGCTCATTGCCTACCTAAAAGAGAAAATGTATGAGAATAATGCTCTTTTTTCTACTCTTATTTTAGATAGATACTTTAGAATCTTAAGTGATTCCAAACAACTTTTTAGTATTAATGCAGATGGTTCTTTTGTTCTTTCACTCATTTTCTTCAAAATGATAGAAGCACTGAAAATTCGTGAAATTGACCAGATGATAGAGTCTTTTCAAAAAGATGTAGAAAAACAAGAAGTAAAAACTCCAAGTACAATTAAGATTCAGAGTGCTACTCCCGAAACGACTCAACAGGATGATGTAGTAGACACAGTTCATGGAGGAGGAGAAGAAAAAGACATAAATCTTGAAAAGTTCAATCAATTAATCATTAAGATTAAAGATAGAAATGCTGAGTTAGGAGAGTGTTTTACACAAAATATTTCCTTTATATCTTATGAAAACAATACTCTTACATGGGAGAGTTGTGCTGATGAAAAATGTAAAAAATCTTTAATACACGGCTATTCTATTGTTAAACAACTTGTACGTGAAATATTTAGTTTTGAGACTAAAATAAAAGGTATCGCCTGTTCTAAACCTTTAAAAAAGGAACCTTTTATGACAGAAGGCCAAAGCCCTTCTATGATTATAGATGCAGAGATGGGAGGTAATCCTAGTTGTGTGACAAATTGTGATGCACCCGAACCTCTTGAAGAATCAAATGGAGTTGATATCACACAAGAGCCGATGATAAAAAAGGCAATAGAGATGTTTGAGGCAAAAAAAGTAACAGTTCAATCTAAAATTTAGTTAAAAAAAATATCGCAACAATTTAATTTTTCTCGTTGACAAAACTTTAAAATCTCAGCATAAGGTATAGAATTTCTTCGTTTAATGGTTGCAAAATATGATTGAGATATATGCAATAGCTCTGCAACATCTTTATCATATACTTTTGTATCCTCTGAGATATATCTCTTTAAAACAATTATAATATCTTTAAAATCTCTCATTTTCACTCCTAAAAGTGAAAATATATCCTATTTAAAAATTAAGAATAAAAAATATTGCATTATGCTATGATTTTTTGTCTTTTTGTTTTAATCTTTTAACAATATTTTTAAGTAAAAGAGAAATCTCTAAGAACTCAACATAATGTTCTATCTTTATAACGGATTCATAATCTTTTGCATTAACATCTTCTAAATATTCCTTAATTTCACCAACATCTCTACTCACCCTGTCACTTATTTTTTTTGAGACATAAAAGGCTATCCAAAAACCAACAAATGAGACTATACCTATCTCTACACAGACAAAATTAAACTCTTCCATAGTACTATTTGCTACAATAACATCTTGTGCAGGTGTAACATAAGTAAGAATAAAATTTTTCATTAGCAAATAACTCAAAGAGTAAAGGACTACAAGCATTGTCAAAAAAAGTGTCATGTATTTAAAAAGTATGCTTTTTTGCAGAGTTAACACAGTCTATATCCTACACCACGCACAGTTTGAATATACTCTTTTGTCTTATCTGGGTCTATTTTTTCTTTCAGTCTATTAATTGCTACATTCACTGTTTTATACTGATAGCTATCACTATCTCCCCATACTCTTTCAAGTAGATGGTCACGCTCTAATACTGTTGTTTTATTTATAATAAATTCACACAATAAATCAAATTCTAATTTTGTAATATCTACAGTTACACCATCTACACTCAGGATTCTTGTACTCTTATCTAAAAGTAAATCTCTGTAGGCCAGTTTTCCTTCTTTATGATTTTGTGAAGTTCGTTTTAAAACTGCTTTTATTCTCAAAAGAAGTTCTTTCATATTAAAAGGCTTTGTTATGTAGTCATCACCACCTCGTAAAAATCCCTCTTCGATATCTGTATCTTTATCTTTTGCACTTAGAAAAATAACGGGGACATCAATGCCTTCATCACGCAGTTTTGTTACAAACTCACTTCCTTCGACACCGGGTAGGTTTCTATCCATAATTAACACATCAATATCTTCTTCATCTAAAATTTGCACAACGGTTTTTGTATTTAAAAAACCTATAGTATCATAACCCTCTTTTTGTAAGTTATACTCCAAGAGTTCTAATAAATCTTCTTCATCTTCTACTATTACAATATTCGATCCCATTTATAACTATCCTGTATTCAATATTTTTATTATTATAACAAAAATTACAAACATTTTCGAGATACAACAAAAAAAATTAATATTTCTTAAAGGATAAAAGTTTTATAATGTTGTTAAAAGGTGTGAGGAGTCTAATATGTTTGTTTCATCATATAATACATATATCGATACTTCTGCAACACAAAGAACTCAAAAAGAGAAAAACAATAGTGTAAAAAAGCCAACAGAACCTTTTGCTCTTAAACTAAATCAACCATTAAAAGAAGAGATTACTCAAACTCAAAAGTTGCCTATTAACTATATTTCAAAATACAAATCTCTCAATACGAAACAAGAATTGCAAAAGCAAAACCTTGCAAATGACCCAGCAAAAATGAAGTTTACAAAGATTAGCTCTCTGGCAAGTGCACAGGTTGCTTATGGTGAAAACTCTAAATTATTTTCTTTACTTATAAAACCAAAGCCTACTTTAAACCAAACACCAAAACTTGACAAACAACTTCCAGAAGATGCACAAAAAGCTCAAGCAAACACAATGAAAAATGTAATGCTAAATGCTTATATAGCAAATGAAAACTACTATCGTATAACAGCAGCCTAATCTTCTAACCAAGCCTTATTTATTATACTTCCTCCATCGCAAAACAATTTTAATTTATAAGCATTAGAGCACTTTCCATCATTTATATCCATAATTGCTATCTGAAGAATACTTTTACACTTATTTGGGATGTCAAAATGCCCTTTCATTCCAGTTAAGAACTGTTTGAGTGGTACTTTTGCATCCATACCAATAACATTGTCTCTGCACCCGGTAAGACCAATATCTGTTAAATAGGCTGTTCCTCGTGAAATATGAAAATCATCAGTGCTAACATGTGTATGTGTTCCAATAATGGCACTTACCTCTCCCTGAAGCAACATCATAAGTCCCCGTTTTTCACTTGTTGCCTCTGCATGAAAATCTATAAAAATATTTTTTACACCATCTTCATGGAGTCTCTCTACAGTTTTAAGTGCACAGCGAAAAGCATTATCACTATAAGGCATGCCATAGTGTCCCATTAGATTTACAACTGCCAAGTTTTCACCTGCTACTTCATAAACTTTACAACCAGTTCCAGCAACCTCTGGGGGATAATTGTGAGGACGAAGAATCTCATGTGTTTCAAAAAGAGGTATAATATCTTTTTTATCCCAAGAGTGATTTCCCCCACTCATAACATCTATGCCATAAGAAAAAAGCTCGTTACAATTTTTCATGCTCAAACCAAAACCATGTGAAGCATTTTCATAGTTAACTATGACAAAGTCTAATTGGTGCTCTTCTTTTAAAACAAGCAGATGTTTTTTCAACATCTCACGCCCTGGACGACCAACGATATCGCCAATAAATGCTATTTTCATTTACAATACCTTCGGTTTAGCATTTCTCAAATAAAAGAGTGTGGCTTTTATGATGTCGTCATCGTCTTTACTATTTGATTTTATGCTCTCTTTTGAATTATTGAGATAACTTACTGTAATGTTTTGTCCATAATTCATAATACTTTTTATCTTTTTATCGAGACTTAACAATTTAATGGCCATCAACTCAAAAAACTGTTTTGTTGGGATATCTAACTCTCCAAACCGATCGATAATTTCCTCTTCTATCTCATATATTTCTATCGCATTTTCACACTGTGAGAGACGACGATAAATATCTAAACGAAGCCTGTCTTCTTGCACTACCTCATCACTTATGAAAGCTGAAATTGTAAGTTTAATATCAACTTTAGCACGTTCACTCTCTTGTGTATTACTGAGCTCTTTTATGGCATCTTCTAGCATTCTAAGATAGAGGGAGTAGCCTATGTTTTTAATATGTCCACTTTGAGCATCACCTATAAGGTTACCACCACCGCGAATCTCCAAATCATGATGTGCTAAAACACTCCCACTACCTAAAAATGAGTTTGATTCTAATGCTAAGAGGCGTTTTCTTGCCTCATCAGTCAGTACCTCTTTATTTTTGACGATAAAATATGCAAAACCCTCAACACTCCCACGTCCAACACGTCCACGCAGTTGATGTAGGTCAGCAATACCAAATCTATCGGCTCCATCAACAAGTATAGTATTAACATGAGGCATATGGATTCCTGATTCTATAATAGATGTGGCTATCATCAAGTCATACTCCCTTGCTTCAAACTTTAGTAACTCTTTTTCTGTCTCCACAGCAGATATTTTCGAGTGAAGCATTACTATTCTTAAATTTGGTAAAAGAGCCTTTAACTCTCCTAGTTTAATAGGCATATGATCAATAGAATTGTGCACATAAAAAATTTGTCCACCACGGCGAAGTTCACGTAAAATGATTTCTTTAATAAGCTTCTCTTCATACTCTTTTACAAAAGTTCTTACACCCTGTCTTTCACTTGGTGGTGTTAAGAGCTGACTCATAGTTTTTATAGAGCTCAAAGCTTGGTTAAGTGAGCGAGGAATTGGTGTGGCAGACATACTTAAGAGATGTACATTATGATACAACTCTTTTATCTTCTCTTTTTGTTTCACACCAAACTTATGCTCTTCATCTATAATCACTACACCAAGTTTTTTAAACTCTAGACCAAAAAGAGCATGTGTACCAACGACCATATCTATCTCTCCAGATGCAAGACCTTTTATAATAATCTTTTTATCCTTTGCAGAGATAAATCTATCTAATTTTGCATACCGTATTTTTAAATCTTTAAAACGCTCATCAAGCGAACGCCAGTGTTGTGCAGATAAAAGAGTAGTTGGGACAATAAATGCAGACTGATATCCAGATTTAAAAGCAGCATATAAAGTGTTGAGGGCCACTTCTGTTTTACCAAAACCTACATCACCACTTAAGAGCCTATCCATAATATTGCCTTGACTCATTTGAGAAAGTATCTCTTCTACCGTTTTTGTTTGATCATCCGTATATTCAAATCCACTTAGGGATTGAAAATCTTTTATCTCTTGCTTATTCAACATGATTTTGGGTGCTTTTATTAGTGCTCGTGCAGCTGCAGTATTTACAATTTGACCGGCAATTTCCAAAAGGCGTTTACGTACCTTTGCTTTGAGCTTTCCGAAGCTCCCTTTACCAAGTCTGTCAAGAACAGGAGTTGAGCCACCACTAGCAATGTAACGGTCTATAAAATCGAGATTCTCAACAGGTAACAAAATTTTATCATCGCCAACATATTTTATAACTATAAAATCTTTTATACCACCAAGAATTTCAGTCTGTTGTATCTTCTCAAAAATACCAACTCCATAATCTTCATGAACAACATAGTCTCCAGCTTTTAAATCATCTAAGAGTATTGCACTTTTTCTACGACGCCGTCTCTTTTGTGGTTTATTTAAAGATATAATAAGTTCATCTGGTGTAATAATATTTAAGATATAACCAGCTGATACTATCTTTATATCTTGAGTATCATAAATACCTGCTTGTTTTATAGTAGCTTTATTTGCGGCGATAATGGTTATTTTTTTATCTTTATGTATAGACAAAAGTTGTGCAGCATTTACTACTACTAACTCTTTTATATTCTCACTCTCTTGTAATACTTCAAGATTAAACTCCTCTCTTGAAAGAGTTGGATTATTTATGCCATAAGCATCTTTTAAAAGGTTATCTAAGTTTTTTGAGAGTTTTACATTTTTATTCTGTAAAAAATTCTCAGCTAACTCTCCTAGATGCCAAAAACCAAGAGAGGAGACATCTTTGACTAAAGCATCAAATTCACTTGCTTGCACTTTCTCATTTAAACTATTAAATTTCATCTCATCAAGGGAATAAAAAGCACTACTTATCTCAATTCTATCTAATTCTTTACCTAAAGTTCTTTGAGACTCAAGTTCGAACTCTTTTATCTGCTCTATTTCATTATCAAAAAGCGAAATTCTATATGGGTTTTTAGAAGATGGTATGAAGATATCTATAATGTCGCCTCTATGGCTTATTTCTCCAGCAACTTGAACCATATCTACAAAGTTGTATCCCCAATAGAGCATCTTCTCTTGAAAAGATTTAAGATTAATTTGTGTTGCAAACTCTAATACTGTTTGATTTAATATACTCTCTTTTGGTAAAGGAAAGAGGAGTGTTTTAAGAGGGCTAATAATCAGTGGTTTTGTCTGCGCCTCATAATATCTTCGCAAAGAGAAAAAAAGTTCCTGCATTTCTTCTTTGTAAGAACGTAAATCATCTCCAAAGCTAGGACGAAAATCTGGAAAAAGGAGTACATCATATTTAAAAAATTTTGCAACACTTTGCAGTTCATATGCCTCTTTAGTGTCTTCACATATTAGAATATCTAAAGAGAGTGGCTCTTGAGTCTTGAAATAGTTAAATAGAGCCTTTTGTGACATTAAACTTTTGCTTTTTCTATTTGTGTGTTTGAGCTTTTTACTATTGAATTACCCTCAAAAACACCCTTAGCCTCAATAACTAAATCTGTTGATGTTATCTCACCTTTAATACGTCCAGCTGCTTTTATCTCAACTGTATTAGCATTGATACTACCTTCAACATATCCTTGAACTACTAAACGCTCAGTAACTACATTACCTTTAACTCGTCCACTTTTTCCAATATTGACCTCTTTAGAAGAGTTGATTGCTCCTTCGAGCTCCCCATCGATATATAAGTTACAAGAGAGATTTATTTCCCCTCTGATTTTTGCTCCAGCAGTGATAATTGTTGTGTTTGAGTTGGTTTTTGCAGCTGTAGATGTGCTGTCGCTCTTATTAAAGATTGCCATGGTATTTTTTTCTCCTTTGTAAAAATGTCATCATAATTTTTTTGTGTCCATTTAATAAACCAGAATGGGTTTACATTCCTATGAATAAATCGAAGTTCATAGTGTAAATGCGGTCCATTACTAAGTCCAGAATTTCCTGTATATGCAATGAGTGTCCCTTTTTGAACAAACTGACCTGATTTTATCACAATTTTGTTTAAATGCCCAAAATAGCTCTTGAATCCATAAGAGTGCTCAAGAATTACAAGTTTACCAAACCCACTTCTTTTATGATATCCAGCCCATTCAACAATTCCATCTGCTGTTGCATATACAGGAGTATTGAGTCTTGCTTTCATATCTGTTCCACGATGAAACTCTCGTTTATGCAGTGTTGGATGAATTCTATAACCATATTTACTTGTAATACCACGATATTTTACAGGGGAACCATTTGGTATAAGTTGCATTAAAACTGCACGATGTTGGGAGTCTAACTTTGTAGCAATTACTCTATCTTGTAAAGAAGTTTCAGCAAGTGGCTTTATACCTATAAGAGTCTCTATCTCTGAGAGTGAGTCTGACAATTCACTTAACTCTTCCTTTTTTTTATGAAGAGATATTTTTGTCTCGTGCATACTCTCTTTTAATTCAATATTTTTGCTTTTTAATTCACTATATGCATTCTCAATGAGTACTCTTTTGGCTTTAATTTTTGTTACACTTCCATCAAGATATATAATAGTTGTTGCTGCAATAAGAGCTAATAATAATATAAAAAGTCCACTATATGCTAATGCACGTTTAACAAAATGGTGTAAATTAAACTGCTTTACACCATTGTCATCATGTATAGTAACCGTAAAATGTTTATTCACTATATACCTTCAAGAATGCCTCCACAACACTAAAGGAGCCAAAGACTAAATAATTTTTTCCCTTGTCTATACTCTTAAAAGTTTTATATTTAAAATTTACTTGTTCTAATGCTTTTTCCATCATAACTTTTTTTTCAACTCTCTCATCTTTAATTTCTATAATCTCAATATCATCTATTATCGGTCTTAAAATACAGAGAATCTCAGTATAGTTTTTATCTTTGTAGCTATTATAGACTAAAGTATATTTAAAACTTTTTAAACTTTCAACAATTCTTTTTGCTGCAAGTGTATTGTGTCCTACATCTACAAGAATATTCTCCCCTATCTTACTTAACCTACCAAAAAGTCTACTCTTATTAAAATCCTTTATGCTATATTCCAAACCCAAATGTTTTACAGCGGCAATACTTAGAGTCAGATTCTCTTTTAAATACTCTTCTAAATCATTCTCTTTTGCTATTAGATCAATCTTATTTTGGTCTTCTTTTGTAATATATGTTTCATGTCTTTTCATACTAATACATTTTTTAAATGAAACTTCTTCTGCAACTTTGTAAACTTCTTCATATTTTTGAGAAGCTAAAATCGCTGTTTTTTGTACCCCAGACAGTTTTGTTCTTGCAATATCGGTAATATTAGTCCCTAAAAATGCTTCATGGTCAATACCAATGGGGGTAACTAGTGTCAAAACATTTTTAAATACTGCTGTGGCATCATGCTCTCCACCTAAACCAGCTTCTAAAACCACATAGTCCATATTCTCACAAATGAGGATTACAAGAAGGGTAGTATACTCAAAATAGCTCAAAGTGTCTGCATCACTTTTTGAAAGTAACTTTAATAGTTTGAGATGATACTTTTCTAATATTTCATTCTCTATATTTTTGCCATTAAGCCAAATTCTTTCATTAAAATTTAAAATATGTGGAGAGGTATAGTGAGCAGTCTGAAATCCTAAAGAGTAAAGTGCTGTTGCTAAAAAACGGCCTGTTGTTCCTTTGCCATTTGTACCAATTAGATGTATAATTTTTGGTAGTTTCAACTTGTCTTTTAGACTTTCATACACCCTAGGCATTCGAGTATAATCGATTACATCATAATAGAGGGGTTTAGAGTTTAAAAAAGTTGCTAACACTACTATTTTTTATACTCTACTTTATTTCTTCCATTCTTTTTTGCCTGATAGAGCCACTCATCAGCAGAGTTGACTGTAGCATTTAAAGAGACATGTTTGCTTCTTTCGCTTACACCACTACTTACGGTAACATTAATCGTTTCACCCTTATACATAAAACGGGCTTTTTCTACATGTTTTCTCACCTTTTGGGCAAAAACTACACCACCATTAGTATCTGTTTCACTTAAAATTGCTAAAAATTCTTCACCACCAAAGCGTCCAACCACATCGACATTTCGACACTCTTTTTTTAATATATTTGCAAAAGCGAATAAAACAGCATCTCCCGCATCATGCCCAAAATTATCATTAACTTGTTTAAAATAGTCTATATCAAACATGATAATAGAAAAATTTCTCTTGTAACGTTTAAATTCTGCTTCTTTGATATCTAAAAATTCATCGAGTGCACGTTTGTTATAAAGTTTTGTTAAAAAGTCCTCTTTGGACTCTTTTTTTGCGCTTTTTAACTCTTTTTCTAATTTAAGTACTTTTTTACTTAAAGCTGACACTTCATGGCTATGGTCTTTTAAATCTATACTTAAAAGTTTTGTATTTTCTTCTAAGGCTATTGCTATCGTGTAAAGTTTTTTATGTGCTATTTTAAAATTACTTGTAGACTCTTCCGTGTAAGACTCCAACTCTTTTTTAATCCCCTGTATCTCTTCATTTGAATTGTCTGATCTTTCAATCATATCAATTAAACGCAAGGAGAGCTTATCTAAAACACCGTCAATGGGTTCTATCATCTCTTTCACACTATTTTTATCTAAAATTATACGCAAAGATATTGCCGAACGAATCTCTTTAGCAATACTCTGACTCTCCAGTAATTGGGGATTTTGTAATATCTTTTCACTAAGCATTGCGATAGTATCATTAACACTTGAAGCAATAGAAGGTACAAAAGAGGAGATAAGAAGCTTAGACAATTTATTTAAATCTACACTTTTTGTACCTGTCTCCTTACTATTTAGTGATGTTAATGACTCTATACTCTTTTTTAAATTTGTCTTATCAAGTGTGCCTGCTTTATTGAGTTTTTGTAAAAAAGCATCATCATAAGTTGTTAAAAAGTTTACCCATCTTTGTCTAAATGCATTTATTTGATCGGCTGGTGCACCTGAATCAATAAGTTCGATTGAGTTTTTTGCGAGTTCACTTGCTTCATGATTATGCAGCACTTCTACGGCTTGTAAAATTCTTTTTGTTAAAAGACTTTGTGCTTCTAAGGTTTCAGAACAAAGTGTTGGATTTGTTCGATTTAGTTTTGCAATAATAAAACGAATCAATTCATGAAGTGTTTTAATGTGGTAATTATGTAACTCTTTTTGTAACTCTTTATTAAGGGTCTGTATATACTTATTTAAATGATTGCAATCTTCTACATTCATCTTTGCTTTTGTTGCCTCTTTACAAAAAGCTTCAGCATAAAAATCTGGTGTGAGAAGTTTTCCCTCAACTTTTAATCTTTTTAATGCATTATTTATAATAGTTTGAATTGTCATATTTACCCTTCTATTTTATTCGTAAACCCTCGGCAGAAACTTTTGCAACGAAGGCAGAAATAGCCTTCGTTGCACTAAATTTTATCGCATCAAAGCGTTCTTTGTCTGTTAAGACAGCATTTGGCACGACAGAAAAATCATATGTTCCTTTTGTTGTATACTTTTTTTGTACTCCCTTAGAGTATCTTTGAATAATTAATTGTATTGTAGCACGATATGAAATAATAAAGCCATTACTATTATACTGTAGTGGTGTGTAAGATGGCTCGGAAATACTGAAAGCTAAATGTGTATCAGCTATTTTTTTATCAACTAAAGAAGCATGAAAAATTTTGATAATCGCACTGTCAACAGCATCTTTAATAATAACAGTATTCTCAGGGTCTTGAGCCGATATGACAATGCTTGTACTAATTTTTTTGCCTAAAACTTCTCGTGCATATTTTGCACTTGGTTTGTATCCACAGCCACTGAAATTGAGTAAAAGAAAAACTATTACAAAAGATTTCAGTAACTGCAAATATATCTGCATTTTAGCCCTTTACAACAAGGTTAACAAGTTTTTTTGGTACAACTATCTCTTTTATCAGCTCTTTATCCTCAAGCCATTTAGAAACTTTTTCTTTTGCTAAAGCTAAAATTTCATCTTTTGTAGCATTTATATCTATTTCGATCTCGCCACGGTTTTTACCATTTATAGCAACACCTAAAGTGATACTATCTTCAACAAAAACTTCTTTTACTACTTCTTGAGAACTTAAATTTTTAAGTTTAAAATATTTATCTGAAATCTCCCAACAAGTGTGTGGAATAACAGGTTCCATAATAGAGGATAAAATCCAATAACCTTCACTCCAAACATCTGGATTAGATTGAGCATTGAGAGCATTCATAGCCTCCATAACACCAGCTATCATCGTGTTAAAAGTATAACGCTCTGTAAACACATCATTTGCACGCTCTAATGCCTCATAAACTTTTTTACGTGCAAATTTTTCATCTTTACTTAGAGAGTTGTGTTCTATTGTCGGTTTTGTATCTGTTGGCACAATGTTATTAGCTCTATCAAAAAAACGTTTTATAAACTTGTGAGCACCATCAACTGCACTGTCATTCCACTCTAACTCTTGTGTTGGCGGAGCTGCAAAGAGGATAAAAAGCCTCGCTGTATCAGCACCATATTTTGCAATAATTTCATCAGGGTCAACAGTATTTCCTTTAGATTTAGACATTTTTGCACCATCTTTAAGAACCATACCCTGCGTGAGAAGTTTCAAAAATGGTTCATCAAACTCTAAATAACCCAAGTCACGAAAAACTTTTGTAAAAAAACGTGCATAAAGTAGGTGTAAAATTGCATGTTCTATCCCACCAATATAATGGTCAACACCCATCCAGTATTTAATTTCTGCTGGTGTAAATGCCATCTTTTCTAAAGTTTGTGGTGATGCACAAAAACGTAAAAAATACCAAGATGACTGAACAAATGTGTCCATAGTATCTGTCTCACGAATGGCATCTTTACCACACTGAGAACATTTACAATGTTTCCAAGTTGGATGATTTGCTAAGGGAGACCCTTCTCCATTAATATCTACATCTTCAGGAAGAACAATAGGAAGATTTTCTTTTTTTTCCATCACAAGACCACAATCCCTGCAATGTATAAAAGGAATAGGTGCACCCCAGTAACGCTGACGAGATACTCCCCAATCTTTTAGTTTATAGTTTGTGGTCTTTTTACCAATCTTTTTTTCTTCAAACATTTTAATGATATTATATTGCGATTTTTTAGAGTCGAGGCCATCAAATTCACCAGAGTTAAATAAAATACCAGTATCTGTAAATGCTTTCTCACTTACATCAACATCAGTATCTTGTGGTTTTATTACTGCATTTATTTTCAAGTCATATTTCTTAGCAAAATCATAATCTCTGTCATCATGAGCAGGAACTGCCATAACAGCACCACTTCCATAATCCATAAGAACAAAATTTGCTATCCAAACAGGCACTATTTTTCCTGTTAATGGATGCATAACATTAAGACCAAGAGGAAGTCCCGCTTTTTCTTTTTGTCTATCAATAGATGAAGTGTTTTTCATTTTTGTAATTTCTGCGATTGTAGCTTCATCTAAAAGGTTATGCTCACACATATAAGTTACAATAGCATGTTCAGGTGCTAAAGCAGTATAGCTCACACCATAAATCGTATCTGGACGAGTTGTAAAGACATCAAAACTCTTAAATTCTGCATTTAACTTTGTCTTAGACACCTCATCAAAAAAGAGATCAAATGCCAATCCATTAGATTTTCCAATCCAATTTTCCTGCATAGTAAGCACCTGTTTTGGCCACCCACCTTCAAGTTTTTTTAAATCATTAAGAAGCTCATCACCATACTGCGTAATTTTAAAATAATATTGGTTCATGTCTTTTTTAACTATAGGAGTATCACATCGCCAACAGCAACCATCTACCACTTGCTCATTTGCTAAAACAGTTTGGTCATGAGGACACCAATTTAATAATCCTTTTTCACGATATAAAAGACCTTTTTCATACATGTCTATGATGAAAGCTTGCTCAAACTTTGTATAAAGTTCATCAGATGTTGCCATCTCACGTTTACGAGAAAAAGAGAAACCTAAAGAATAAAACTCATTTTTCATATAGTCTATATTGTCATAAGTCCAGCTCTTTGGATGTGAGCCATTTTTAATTGCTGCATTCTCAGCAGGCATACCAAAACTATCAAAACCAATAGGATGCAAAACATTTTTACCCTGTTGTCTATGATAACGAGCAAGTGCATCAGAGATAGAATAATTTCTAACATGTCCCATGTGTAAACGTCCACTTGGAAAGGGGAACATACTTAAGATGTACTTTTTATCTAATGTAAAATCTTCACTCGGCTCAAAACTATTGTTTTGCTTCCAATACTCTTGCCATTTTTTTTCTATATTTTCTGAACTATATTCCAAAATTATTATTCCTAAATTAATGCTAAATTAATACTCTTCTTTTTGTTTTGAACTCTCAATATAAACAAGACCCATGGAAAAAATATTTGCGATTAAAGCACCTAATGCAAGTGCTATTGCCCAAGTATCATCTCCAATAACTACTAAAAAAATAAAAGATGGTATAAGATGTAAGTCTGCAACTAATGAAGAGGCTAAAAGCTCCGCAGAGAGAAGATTTCTTACACCAATTTTTAAAATTGTACTTATTAAGTTTACACTAGCTGCTATAAAAAGTGAAACTGCTGTATTTTCATACAAAAAACCGGCTATTGATGTTAAACTCATCAATGAAAAAAATACATATATTACCTTACCCCAATCCATTTTATCCCCTTTAATTTGTGACTATTATTATATCAGAACCTACATCATACCAGATTCAAACTGATCTCTCATCTTTTGTTTTTCAGCTTCACGCTTTGTTTTTTGTGCTAGTTTTGCATGATAATGTTTCACATTAAAACCAAACCACATAAGTATTGGACTTGCGACAAAGATAGATGAATATGTTCCCACAACTACACCTACTAAAAGAGTAAATGCAAATGGATGAATAATTTCACCACCAAACATAAAGAGTGTAAAAACAACAAAGAAAGTCGTTAAAGAGGTTAAGGTTGTACGTGCTAAAGTACGTGTCACCGACTCATTTATAATATCTTTAAGCTCTACATTTTTAACATTTGTCACACCCTCACGAATACGATCAAATACAATGATAGTATCGTTTAGTGAATAGCCTAAAATAGTTAAAAGTGCTGCTAAAACATCAAGGTTCACATCAAGACCCACTAAGGTAATAGCACCTAAAGCGATACTTACATCATGAATAAGTGCAACAATTGAAGCGACAGCAAAACGCCACTCAAATCGAAATGCAACATAAACCAAAATACCTAATATTGCTAAAACAAGAGACATTAAACCTTTCTCTTTTAATTCAGCACCTACTGTTGGACCAACTATATCAACACGACGTATCTCAAAATTACCTGTGCCTTTTAATGCTGCTCGTGTTACATCGCCTATATCTGTTGTAACATTACTAGAACTTCTTTTCATGCGAATAACAACTTCATCAGGTGAACCAAATTCACTAATTGAAGAACCATCAAAAAGAGTGTCATTTTTTAATTTTTTTCGCATTGCATCTATTGGTGCTGTTGTATCATACTTAATTTGTACAACTGTTCCTCCTGCAAAATCAACCCCATAATTGAGACCTTTTGTAAAAAGAATTGAATAAGAAGCAACAACTAAGAGTACTGATAAAACCATTGCAAGTTTTGACTTACCCATAAAATTAAAGGTTCTTGTATATTTAAAAAATTCCATAATTACCCTTTAATCCCAAACCAAAGTTTGTTATTTTTACTTTTTTTGATTGTAGACTCTAACATCTGATAGATTCCGTGAGTTCCAAGGATTGCGGTAAGCATTGAAGCCATAATACCTATGCTCATAGTAATAGCAAAACCTTTAATAGCACCTGTGCCATAAGCATAAAGAACAATAGAAGCAATAAGAGTGGTAATATTGGCATCTAAGATTGCACGCATAGCATTTGCATAGCCATCTTCTATAGCCTTATGCATACTTTTACCCTCATAAATTAACTCTCGTATTCGCTCAGATATAATAACATTTGCATCAACTGCCATACCAACAGTTAAAACGATTCCTGCCATACCGGGAAGTGTAAGTGTTGCACCAAAGAGACTCATAACCGCTAAAAGTATCAATAAGTTTGCAATCAAAGCAATATTTGCTATAACACCTGCTAAACGGTAATAAAACATCATAAATAAAATAACTAAAGCAAAACCACCTAAAAGTGCCACCATGCTTGCCTTAATACTGTCTGCTCCAAGACTAGGACCGACTGAACGTTTTTCCATTAGGTAAATTGGAGCAAGAAGTGCACCTGAACGCAGGGCAATAGCTAAATCTTTTGCTTCCATAACCGTATAATTTCCAGATATTTGTCCACTTCCTCCACCTATTCGTTCATTAATATTTGGAGCAGAATAAACCTTTCCATCAAGTACAACTGCTAAACGTTTTCCAACGCTTCTACCAGTAAAGTCACCAAATATCTCTGCACCTTCAGCATTAAGTTTAAAATTAATAAGTGGACGGTTGTTTTGGTCAAACCCCATAGAAGCATCAGTAAGCATACCTCCATCTAAAATAGGAATCTCTCGTACAAGATACTTCTCTTTTGGATTTTTAACATCACTTAAGATGACATCACCATATTCAGCAGCATCCATATCGCCCATTTGGTAAACACGTGCATTTCTATCTTCATCAACTGCCATAAGTTCTAATTTTGCTGCACGACTAATAAGTTCACGTGCACGCTGCTCTTCCTCTTGTGTTTTAATACCAGCTAACTGTACTAAAATTTTCTCTTTTCCTTGTTTTGCTACAACAGGTTCAGAAAGACCAAACTGGTCAAGTCTGTTTCGTATTGTTTCTATGGCTTGATTTACTGCATCTTTTTTTGTTTTCAAAACTTCTTTAGGAGTTAAAGAGAGAGATAAGACTGCACCATTTACACCGACTTTTGAGCCTTCTATATTTGATAAAAACTCTTTTATCTTACTTGCATCATCACTATCTAAGAGTTCAAACTTCACACTTGTTGCATCAACTGTAAGCCCATCTATTAAAATATCATTACGCTCTGCAAAGTGCTTGATGCTTGCTGCAATTGATTTAATTCGACTCATAGTAGCTTCCTCGGTTTTTACACCAAGAAGCATATGCAAACCACCTTGAAGATCAAGACCTAAAGTAACCTTTTTACCACCCTCTGTTTGTAAAAGAGAGGGTATAGAAAAAACTACACCAAATACTATCGCTAATGCGAATATAACTATGCGATAATTAAGCTTCATCCTCGTACTTCTTTGCAATGGAATCTTTTGTAATTTTAGAAATAGTGTCATCATTTACTTTAACACTAAAATAGTTTTCTTCTACTTTATAAATAACAACTATTAAACCGCCATTTGTAACAACCTTATCACCTTTTTTAAGTGATGCAACCATCTCTTTTTTATTTTTAGCCTCTTTTTGTTGTGGGCGAATAATTACAAAGTACATAATTGCAATTAAAAATACGAATGGTAAAATTTGAGAAATAATTTCCATGTTAAAGTTTCCTTGTTTTATAAAATTGTGGCGATTATACAAAACTTATGCTAACAATCATCTAAATTTAGTACAATATCGTTATGAAAATAGATATTAAGAGTCTCCTTCTTGGAATTGTAACAGCCATCTTGTTTAGTGCTTTCATATATTTAGCAGAATATAACCTCACCATCAAACTTATCAATAGCATTTTTGGACTTATGGCATTTGCCATGTTCTTGTATATACCAAAAAAAAGTATTCTATATGCTGGTTTTTTTATAGGTATTTTTTGGTTTTATTGGGTTGGATACAGTTTTAAGTACCAAAATGTTGCTTATATGGAACCTATTATTATTTTTGTATTTGCTTTTTTTTATCTACTCTTCTTTTCACCTCTATATTTTACAAAAAATGCATTATACAGAGCTATTTTACTCTTTGGGCTCAGTTTTATTGAACCATTCCATAACAACTGGATGCAAATGAATCTTCTTTTTGTAGATAGTTACATAGGAGTTTATAAGTACCAATTACTAAGCCTTTTACTTGCTCTTTCTCTTCCTTCATTACTAAGAGGAAGATACAAGTACACACCTCTTATGCTTTTATTATTTTCTATCAATTACGGTTATGGTGTGCAAAAGGATGCACCTTTAAAAATAAAACTCATTCAAACAAACATCTCACAAGATGGAAAATGGTTAAGAAAAAATTTATTACCTACTGTGAGTATGATATTTCAAAAAATACAAGAAGCTAAAGCTAATCACTATGATGTGATTATTTTTCCAGAGTCTGTTTTTCCTATTTATATGAATCAAAATCCAAAAATTTTACAGAAACTACAAGAGGATTCAAAGAGCATCACCATTGTTGCTGGCTCTTTACTAGAAGAAAATTTTCATCATTACAATGTAACATATATGTTTGACAAAGGAAAATATACAATAGCAAAAAAACTCGTTTTAGTCCCTTTTGGAGAGTATATACCACTACCACAATTTGCACGCAAAATTATAAATGATACTTTTTTTAGTGGTGCCAGTGATTTTGTTACGGCAAAAAAACCAACCGACTTTATTATTAAAGGTGTCAAGTTTAGAAATGCAATCTGTTATGAGGCTACATCAAAAGAACTTTATGAAGGTAACTTTGATTTTATGATAGCCACGAGTAATAATGCATGGTTTACACCATCTATAGAACCAACTCTACAAAATTTACTCCTCAAATACTATGCAAGACAACATGGTGTGACTATTTACCATAGTGCAAATTACAAGGGAACGGGTGTCGTTAAGTGAAAGAAAAAAGTTATAAAATTATTTGGGCTCAATTATGTTACTTAAATGTTTTCATACTCTGGTATAATTCATTTACTAAAATTCACTCAAGCAGGTATGAGCCTATATGTTAAATTTAAAAAATCCTAATCTATACAACAACCGTGAACTCTCTTGGTTACAGTTTAATACAAGAGTACTCAAACAAGCTCAAGAAGAGTCTCTTCCTCTATTGGAACGTCTAAAATTTCTTGCTATTTATGGAACAAATTTAGATGAATTTTATATGATTCGTGTAGCTGGCCTTAAAAAACTTTTTTCCGCAGGAATCATAGTTTCAGGGGCTGATAAACTAACTCCACTACAGCAACTGCGTGAGATTCGTTCATATTTACATCAAGAGCAGCAAGTAGTTGAGCACTGTAGAAGTGAGATTTTTAAAAGACTTGAACATGAGGGTGTCTTTGTTAAAAACTACGATGAAGTCAATAACCAAGAAAAGTACAAACTTAACCAGTTTTTTTATGAAAACATATACCCTGTAATTATTCCTATAGCCATAGATCCAACACACCCTTTTCCTCATCTCAATAACTTAAGCTTTGGTCTTATTGTTAAGCTTAAAGATATTGATGATGAAAATATAGAACGTTTTGGTCTTATTCGTGTTCCAAGAGTTTTAGATAGATTTGTGCAACTCAGTAATGGTACTTATATCCCTATTGAGAGTGTTGTTGAGCAACATGTTGAAGATCTTTTCCCAGGATATACACTCTTAAAATATGCTTCATTTAGAGTTACACGAAATGCAGATATTGCCATAGAGGAAGAGGAAGCCGATGATTTTATGGAACTTCTAGAGGAAGGTTTAAAACTTCGTCGAAAAGGGGAACTTGTTCGTCTTGAAGTTGGAGCGAATGCCGATAATGAAATTATTAATTTTTTTAATAAACATACCAATATTTACAAAGATGATATTTATAAATTTCATACATCTTTAAATCTTGCAAGTCTTTGGCAAATTGTAGGAAATAAAGATTTTGCTCATCTTTTAGCTGCACCATTTAAACCAAAAAATATCCCTCCACTAGATAATAATGAAGATATATTTTCTATTTTAGACAAACAAGATATTTTACTCTACCACCCATATGAAAGTTTTGATCCAGTCATAAAGTTTATACAAAATGCCTCTAAAAATCCTGATGTTGTCTCCATTAAGATGACTCTTTATCGTTCGGGGACAAACTCTCCTATTGTTCAAGCCCTTATGAATGCTAGTGAAAGTGGTAAACAGGTGACAGTTATGGTCGAACTAAAAGCAAGATTTGATGAAGAAAATAACCTTATTTGGGCAAAAGCACTTGAAAAGGCTGGTGCACATGTAATTTATGGTATTAAAGGCTTTAAAGTTCATGCAAAAGCGATGCTAATAACTGTAAGAAAAAATGGTACCCTCACACAATATGCACATTTAGGTACAGGAAACTATAACCCTTCAACTGCAAAAATTTACACAGACATGTCTTATATGACAAGTAAAGATGATGTCACAAATGATTTAACAAGATTTTTTCACTTTTTAACAGGATTTAGTAAAAAAGGAAAACTAAATGAACTCTACATGGCACCTTCACAAATTAAACCAAAAATTCTCTCTCTTATACATAATGAAACACGACAAGGAAGTGAAGGATATATAGTGGCTAAAATCAACTCTTTAGTTGATGATGATGTCATACGTGCACTCTATAAAGCAAGTCAAGCTGGTGTAAAAATAAATCTTATTGTTCGCGGTATCTGCTGTTTAAAGCCTGGTGTAAAGGGCATCAGTGAAAATATTCGAGTTATTTCTATACTTGGAAAATATCTTGAACATCCTCGTTCATTTTATTTTAAAAATGATGCTGTTGGTGTTTATATCTCAAGTGCAGACTGGATGCCAAGAAACCTGGTAAGGCGCATAGAGCTTCTCACAGGTATAAAGGATGCAACAGCTAAAGATAAAATTATACAGATTTTAAAACTTCAGTGTGCTGATAATAATCTCTCGCATGAACTACAGAGTGATGGCTCCTATATAAAAGTTAAACATCTAGATAAAAAAGTTATTAACAACCATAAGCACCTTGAAGATTATGTAAACAGAATATCAAGAGCAAGTAGAAAAGAGACTGTAGGGTACACTTCACAACTTACTTCACAAATATTTAGTGAAAATAAAGAAAATACATGATACATACCTTTAAAGGTATTAGACCAAAACTTGGTAAAAATACATGGATTGCTCCCTCCGCCGATGTCATAGGTGATGTTGAGATTGGAGAAGATTGTTCTATATGGTTTGGAACAGTCATTCGTGGAGATGTTCATTATATTAAAATAGGCGATAGAACTAGCATACAAGATTTAAGTATGGTGCACATCACTCATTATAAAAAAGCTGATAAGAGTGATGGAAGTCCGACCATTATTGGAAATGACGTAACTATTGGACACCGTGTCATGTTACATGGTTGCACGATTGAGGATGCTTGCCTTATTGGGATGAGTGCTACGATTTTAGATAATGCTGTTATCGGCAAAGAGTCTATAGTTGGAGCTAGTTCCCTTGTAACCAAAGGAAAAGTTTTTCCCCCTCGCTCACTTATCATGGGAAGTCCAGCTAAAGCAGTAAGAGAACTTACAGATGAAGAAGTAGCGGAACTTTATGCTTCAGCTTCAAGATATGTAGAGTTTAAAAATGATTATGTTCTATAATCTGCATTAATTTTTATATACTCATAACCCAAATCACACCCATAAGCTGTAAATGAACCATTTGCTATGCCTAGGTCACAAGAGATAGTAAATCTCTCTAACTTCATAACCTTAGAAGCTTTTTTCTCCATTTCTGCATCAAAATGGAGCTTTCCTTTCTCATAAAAACACAAATCATTAAAGGAGATACTCAAAGTTTCTTCCTTTGCTTCAACACCACTTGCACCAACTGTTGAAGCTATTCTTCCCCAGTTTGGATCTTCGCCGTAGAGTGCTGTTTTCACCAAAAGTGAATCAGACAAGGCTTTTGCAACTTTTTGTGCTTCTGCATCACTCTTAGCTCCTGTTACTTTATATGTAACGAGTTTTGTTGCACCTTCTCCATCTCTTACAATCTCAGTTGCTAAGAAAAGCATAATTTTATGTAAAACTTCTTTAAATGCATCTCTATTATAAACTTTTGATTCTCTGTTAGAGAGAAGCATAACAGTATCGTTTGTAGAGGTGTCTCCATCAACACTTGCTGCATTAAAAGTTGTTAAAACTACCTCATCTAAGATCTCTTGCATTTCATTTTTATTTACATCTGCATCAGTGGTAATAAAACAGAGCATTGTAGCCATTGCAGGATTAATCATCCCTGCCCCTTTGGCCATTGCACCAATACGAAAGCTACTATTATCTTTAAGTTTTACTTCAAAGGCTATCTCTTTTGAAAATGAATCTGTTGTCATAATAGCATTTGCAGCAGCATTTGGTTCTTTTTTACTTAAATCAAAAAGCTTAGCCCCTGCAATGATTTTTTCTTTTGGCAGTCTCACACCAATAACACCGGTAGAACTCATTACAGGGTTTATAAGCTCCTTTGGGAGTGACTCCATAATTTCATCAATATCTAAGAGACCAGCATTTCCTGTCATGGCATTAGCATTTTTTGCATTTATAAGTACAAAGTTAGTCTTAAAATCACCCTTTGCACGAAAATGACGGATTGGTGCAGCTGTCATTTTATTTGTTGTAAAAGTAGAAGCTATTTCACAAAGACTTGAACTGTAAATAAAGGCCATATCCTTAGCATTGTTTGCTTTAAGCCCAGCACTTACACCATCGGAAAAAAATGCATTACTTGCACAAACACCATCATTAATTTTTGTTATCTTATACAAATTTTTGCTCCTTTATTCTTACTCTTTTTCTTTGTGTTGCTATAGCTAAAATTTTACAATAACTTTTGTTATCTTATACAAATTTTAGCTCTTTAGGTTTTACTCTTCTTCTTAGTAAGCCTTTTGTTGTTGCTATACCTTTTTGTGTTCCTATCACTAAAAGTTTACACTCACTTGTTACTAGGACATCACCCTTAGGCATACTAATGAACTTACCATCTTTTTTTACAATCCCTACAACAGAGGTATTTGTCATCTCTCTTAAATGAGTCTCTTTTAATTTTTTTAATACTGCCCAGCTATATTTTGGAACTTCTATCTCTTGCATATCTATAGGATTGTCACTCTTATATAAAAACTCTTCTAACATGTTTTCCATGTCAGGTCTTGCTGCCATTGCACTGACACGTTGTGCTGTCAGTTTTGTAGGAGAGACAACTGTATCTGCTCCTAATTTTTTTAGTTTTTCAACATCACTCATAGTTTCAGCTGAAGAAATAATATAGTAAGGACGAGGCAGACTATGCTCCTTTTCAAAAAGCCGTACAGAAGCAATAAGTGCAATATTATCAGCAATTGAGTTAGAGAGGGCAATTAGCCCTTTTGCAGAAGAAAGATGTGCTTTTAACATCGCTAATTCTGCATGAGGCTCTGCTTGTAAGTAACTTGGGTACTTATGCTCAACTGCCCATTCATGAATTTCAGCTCTAGGGTCAATCACAACAAATGGAATGTGATTTTTACGTAGCTGTTTTGTAACTTCAATTGTATAATCATTATGATGACAAACTACAAAATGTTTTTTAAGCCGTGCTATTTTATACAACATACTTCTCTCCTTCAAAATGGCACTAATATGCCCTTTATTTAGCTCTGAAACTAAAATACCTATAGCACTAGAAAAAACTGCAAAACCCGCAATAATCAAATTTATTGTAAATATTTTTCCTGCATCTGAAAAGGGATGCACTTCTCCAAACCCAACTGTAGTAAAAGTTATAGCTGTTTGATAAATTGCATCAAAAATTGGTAAGCCCTCAATAGTGACATAACCAATTGTACCAACTAACATAAGAAACACAGTAAGGAATAAAGGTAAACGAAAAGATTTAAGGTGTGGATAAACTTCAGGAAGAAGTTTTGGATCAGGTTTGGGAGCAATCTCCCAATTGAGAAATTTACGAATCCTCTCTAAAAGATTCAAAATTTATCCTAAAACTTAAGAATTTTTCTTAAGTGTACGAAGTTCTCTAGCAGAGATCTTAATCTTTTTAGTTGTACCATCTTCTAAAGTGATACGTACTGTTCTTAGGTTTAATAAAAAACGACGCTTTGTTCTGTTTTTTGCATGAGAAACATTATTCCCAGTCATAGGGCCTTTGCCACTAATAGCACATCTTCTTGCCATCTTGGTATCCTTGTATTAGGTTTTAAAGTTGCGAATTGTATCAAAATAAAGCAAAACTTCAACTTAAGCCATTTTTATTTTACAATAAGCAACAAATTTATATTTTTTTTATATTTATATAGATAGAATGATACATTAATAATATTTAATAATTTAATATAAAGTTGACTATTTTGATAACAAAAAATAATATAGATAGTTTCATAGAGAAAATTCCACCCGCTCCTACAGTTATTAAAGAGACTCTGTTATACCTTAACATAGGTGACTTAGTCAAAGCAGCAAAGGTAGCCCAAGAAGATAAAGCACTCACTTTATATATGAAAACTTTAGTTAATAAACCCATATATGGGTTTAGACATGAAGTTAATGATATATCTCAAATATTTGGTATTCTTGGTGTAAGTAAATCACAACAAGCTGTGTATAACTACTTAATGACTCTACTTTCACCATCAAAGTGGAAACTTTTTAAACTCAATAAGGTACTTTTTTACAATCTACAAGCTGACTTGTCTGTTAACTGGCAAAAAATTTTAAATCATCTACATATTGAAGACAAAGAGATAGAGAGTGCTATATCACTTCTGCCAGCAAGTATTATTGTGAGTGAGGCTCTTTTTTGTGACAAAATACATGATGTAGAACTTATAAGATCAACACACCCCATTGATTTAAATACTATAATAAAAAGATTAGCAGGCCTTGATATCTTTGATATTTGTCAACGAATATCTGAAAAATGGGAAATGGGTGAAAGAATTATTCAAATTATACAAGCATCTTCAGGAGTAAAACCCTCGCAAGATGAATTTATTAATACTTTAGGAAAATGGATGCATCTTTTTCTTTTTTACACACTCTCCCAACCAAAATATATAGAAGCTGAGCTTAATGATTTTATAGACTTTCAAATTGATTATGTTGGTGATATTTATAATGATTTTTCAAAACTTATGGAAATATCATGAGAGCCATTATAAAAAATGGTATTGGTACTTTTTATCCTCAAGGGTTTTTGGATGGCTCTTCAAGTGCCGCTATACTAACACTTGAAGATATTCAAGCAACAATACATAATAATTCGGATATGATTTTAGTATCTTTAAAAAAAGTTATCTTTTTTAACCGTAATGGTTTAGATGTTTTTGTAAAAATGTTTCAAAAGGTAAGAGCAGCAAATCAAACTGCTGTTGGCTTTTGTGATTATGATACTAAAAAATATGATGCCATCTCAAGATTTTATAAAGATGATTTAATGTTTTCTTTATTTAAATCTCAAGATATTGCTATGCTTTTCTCTTCAAGTTTTAAAAATCAAAATAAAAATGTTTTACTTTTTAGTGATGACAAATCACAACGTGCTGCCATGGCAATAGAGTTACATGACAATGGACACAACCCCATCATTGCACAAACACAAGAGGAGTTTGAAGAAAAAGTAACTGCTAAAAATGCTTATGATATTATCATATCAGATACTTTTTTAGGACAAATGGGACAAAAAGTAGCAACTAGAGTGACAGGAAATGCCATTATTTACACTGTCTCTTCCTTTTTAGATGCAGAAATTAGTGCAACCTTTAACATCTCCTATCATAATAACTCTCTTAATGTAGGTTTTAGGCTTTTTATTTTTGATGCATATAAAGTAATTAGTATGAATGTCCATGCTCTTAACTTTTTTTCAAAACTTTCAAGTTCTGGAGCAGAGTATAATGCTACCATATGTTTTATAGGAATGAGTTTTGAAAAAACACCACTAGTATTTAAAGAAACATTAGAAGATGCTGGCATTATGTTTTTTAATCAGATGGATGATATTTTACAAAACAAAGAACTTCTTGAAGAACTTGGTGCAAGCAGTCCTGCTAATGTTAAAGAGAAACGAACTTTAAATAAAGTTATAGTCTCAGAACTCCCTAATTTCATAGATGCCACAGTAGCAACTATAGAGATGATGACAAATTCTCAAGCTATTAAAGAAGCAGCAAAAGTGGAAAAAATAGAAATTAGCAACAAAGAGGGGAAAATCGCAAGTTCATTGGGGTTTTATGGAGATATTGACGGTATGGTTATACTTGTTTTTCCTATAGGAATTGCAAAAAAAGCCTGTGAACTTCTTATAGGTGAAGAAGTAGATGATACAGAAATCATACTTGACACCTTGGCCGAACTTGTAAATATAGTAGGGGGAAAAGTTAAAACTCTTCTTTCTGACCAACATATAAGTGTAGATATTACACTGCCAAGAACATACCCAAATGTTGACAGCCTTTTAGAAATAGTACAAAATAAAAAGGGTGTGCAAGTTGATTTATCTTTTAATAATGACAAGTTTTTATTTTTCTTAACAAGATAAAAGCTACTTTTTTCTATAATTTCAAAAAGGATAACAATGATAAAAGTAGCACCAAGTATACTCTCAGCAGATTTTGGAAATCTGCAATGTGATGTAGAAGAAATTTGTAATGCTGGATGTGATTTAGTCCATGTTGATGTTATGGATGGACATTTTGTACCAAATCTAACAATAGGGCCTGTTGTCGTCTCTGCCATTGCAAAGTGTGCTACAAAACCTTTAGATATTCATCTTATGGTTGAGAACAACACTTTTTTTGTAGAACTTTTTGCTCCACTGAAACCTGAGTATATCTCTTTTCATATAGAAGAAGAAAAACACCCCCACCGTCTTATACAAAAAATTCGTTCTCTTGGCATTAAACCGGCTATTGTGCTTAATCCACATACACCTCCTGAAGCTATAGAGTTTTTACTTAAAGATTTAGAAATGGTACTACTTATGAGTGTAAACCCTGGTTTTGGGGGGCAAAGTTTTATCGAGACTGTTATAGAAAAAGCCTCTCGTCTCAATGACTTACGCAACAAAATCAATCCAGATTGTCTCATTGAAGTTGATGGTGGTGTGAGTGATAAAAATATTTATCTTCTTAAAGATGTTGGTGTTGATGTTGTTGTAGCAGGTTCTTATGTTTTTAAACATGAAAATCGTAAAACTGCTATTGAGAGTTTACAGATATAATGCGCACAAAAATTTGTGGAATTACTTCTATAGATGATGCAATGATGGCTATTGATGCTGGGGCAGATGCACTTGGTTTTGTTTTTTATCAGAAATCTCCCCGCTTTGTTACAACTACCCAAGCAAAAGAAATTATCTCACAACTTCCTCCTTTTGTTGAAAAAGTAGGACTTTTTGTCAATGAAGATGCAAAAAGCATTGATGATGTGTGCCAAAAAGTTGGTGCAACACTCGCTCAACTCCATTTTGAAGCTTCTGCTGAATTATGTAGTGCACTAAAAACACCACACTTAAAGGTAGTTCGAGCAAAAAAAGCAGAAGACATTACACTCTATAAAGATGAATATCGACTTATTGATGCCTATTGTGAAGCTTATGGTGGGACTGGTAAGCAGATTAATACACAATGGTTTGACAATGTAGACTGCTCAAAAATTATCCTTGCTGGAGGACTCAGCCCTGATAATATATCTAAAATCAAAAAATATGGTTTTTATGGTGTAGATGTCAGCAGTGGTGTTGAAGTAAGCTATGGTAAAAAAGATTCAAAAAAAGTAAAGGACTTCATCAAAAATGCTCAATAAAGAGTTTCCACTAGATGCCAAAAGCATCACTAGACTCACAACAAGAGGACTTCCTTTAGAAGTTTTAAAAGCACAAATAGGTGATAGTATAGACCTATTTATAGAATTATCTCGTGCACAGGGTCTCAACATAGTTAAAAAACAGGGCTACTTTTTTTTTGATACAAAGTATATTCATATTAATGATGCAGAGTTTTGTATTGTAGATATAGAAACAAATGGTTCTAAAATTGAAAAACATCAAATTATAGAGATTGCTGCCATCAAAATCAAAGATGGCAAAATTCAAGATAGATTTGAATCTCTTGTTTTTACAAAAGAGATTAACCCTCATATAACAGAGATAACAGGGATACGAGCAGAGGACACCATTGATGCACCAGACTTAAAAACGGTTATGATGGAGTTTAAACTTTTTCTGGGTGATGCAGTTTTTATTGCTCATGATGTTAAATTCGATTATACTTTTATTTCAAAAAGCATGCAAAAAATTGGACTTGAACCGCTCCTCAATAGAAATCTTTGTTCCCTTGCTGTTGCTGAGCGCACTATTGTCTCTTACAGGTATGCTCTTTCATATCTCAATGATTATCTTAACCTCAACAAAAATGCTACTCACCATAGAGCTATGAGTGATGTTATAACAACAGTAGCACTTTTTTTATTATCACTTAAAGAGTGTAAAGAGAGTATAAATAATGTAGAAGATTTAATAAAATTTTCAAAAGAGGCTAAAAGACTAAAAAGACCTAAATTCGATCCTCTTATGCCTTTAAAAGATGCCCAAGAAAGAATAAAAGAATAAAAGAATAAAAATTATTCTTTTATTCTGAAAATGCACCAGGTGCTACAAGTTTTTTGTATCTTAAATCCATTCTCTCCTCTTCACTTATAGAACGAAGATATGCTAACTGCTCGAGGAAATATACTTCTATTGCTTTTGCTGCAGCCTCTTTTTCTCTATGTGCTCCTATCAGTGGTTCATCTATTACATCATCTATAAGATTTAACTCTTTTAAATCAAAGCTCGTAATTTTCATAGCATTCGTGGCAGCTTCCGTCTTTTTAGGGTCACTCCAAAGAATTGCAGAGCATCCCTCAGGGGAAATAACACTAAAAACAGAGTATCGCATCATTGCAAACTTATCAGCAACTCCAATTGCTAAAGCTCCACCGGAACCACCCTCTCCTATCACTATAGAGATTGTTGGGGTTTTTATCTCAGCTAATTCTAAAAGGTTTCGGGCAATTGCTTCAGATTGGTTACGTTCTTCCGCCCCAAGACCAGGGTATGCACCCGGAGTATCTACTAACATTAAAATGGGAATACCAAATTTTTCTGCCATCTTGGCTGCTCTTAAAGCTTTTCTATAGCCTTCAGGGTGTGGCATGCCAAAATTACGTTTGAGTTTATTTTTAGTACCACGGCCTTTTTGTTCACCAATAACCATAACTCTCTCTTCACCAATATAACCTATGTAACAAAGTATAGCGGCATCATCACGAAAGTGTCTGTCCCCATGTATTTCATATTTGTCTCTCATAATTAAATTGATATAATCAAAAGAGTATGGACGGTCAAGATGACGTGCAAGTTGCAATTTTTGAAAATCTGAAAGATTTTTATAAATCTTTGAAACCTCTTTATTAAGAGTCTCTTTGAGTTCCTTAACAGTAGCATCATTATGACGAACTTGTGCTGAAATAATATCTTCTTGAATAAATTTAATTTTATGTTCAAAGTCTAAATATGTGGCCAAATGAAATCCTTTTACTTAGATTTTTTTGAAAATTAAAACGCCGTTTGTACCGCCAAAACCAAAAGAATTACTCATAACAATATTGAGTTCAGCTTTTCTGGCTCCCGTTGTAACATAATCTAAGTTACAATTCTCATCTGGAGTTTCATAGTTGATTGTTGGAGGTAATATACTATCACGCATTGCCATAAGACATGTAACAGCTTCAATACCACCAGCGGCGCCTAAACAGTGCCCTATTTGCCCTTTAATGGAGCTAACAGGAGGACAGTTCTCTACTCCACCAAGAAGCTCTTTGACTGCTGCTGTTTCATTTTTATCATTAATTGCTGTTGATGTTCCGTGAGCATTAACATAATCAAGTTTTGGTTCACCTGCCATTTTATAAGCAGCTTTCATGGCACGTGCTGGACCGTCAAGAGATGGTGTAGTAATATGGTTAGCATCACCACTTTCACCAAAACCTATTATCTCACCATATATATTTGCACCGCGAGCTAAAGCTGACTCATACTCTTCAAGTACTAAAGATGCAGCACCCTCACCCATTACAAAACCGTCACGATTTGCATCAAAAGGACGAGAAGCCGTTTTTGGATCATCATTTCTCGTTGAGAGTGCTTTCATAGCAGCAAATCCACCTATGCCAGCACCTGTAATTGCAGACTCTGCAGCGACAACAAGCATCTGTTCTGCACCATGACACATAATAGTTTTACAAGCCTCACTAATTGCATGTGTACCAGCTGCACATGCAGTTACACTTGCAAGATTTGGACCTTTTGTACCATGCTTGATTGAAACAAAGCCACCAAGCATATTTACTAATGCTCCAGGAATAAAAAATGGGGAAATACGACGTGGTCCACGAGTTTCTAGAATTATAGAGTTTTTCTCAATTGTTGGAAGCCCACCTATACCAGAACCAGCACTCACTCCAAATCTTTCCATATCCATATCTTCAGGTAAATTAGCATCTGCAATTGCCTCAGCTGCTGCTTTGAGACCAAGATGAATAAATCTGTCTGCTTTTTTTACCTCTTTTGGAGCCATTACTGTTGTAGGGTCAAAATCTTTCACCTCGCCTGCTATTTTAACACTATAACTCTCAGGATCAAAGATTGTGATTGTATCAATCCCACAAGCACCATCACATATTGCTTTAAAAGAACTCTCTTTATCATTTCCTACAGAATTTATCATTCCTAGCCCGGTTACTACAACTCTTCTCATAAAAACATTCTCCATACAATATAAATAAAATACTTTTAAAAACCAATAAACATTGACTACTAAAAACATTTTTACTAGAGAGATAGCTCCCTAGTAAATAAAGGTCAATTATTTACTTTCTATATAATCAACTACATCTTTTACAGTTTGAATCTTCTCTGCTTCGTCATCAGGGATTTCAATATCAAACTTCTCTTCAAGAGCCATAACTAGTTCAACAACATCTAAGCTATCTGCACCTAAATCTTCAACAAACTTTGCATCTTCTTTTACTTCATCTACATTTACGCTTAATTGTTCTACTACTACTTCTTTAATATCGTCTAAAAGTGCCATTATAGCTCCTATGTTTTAATTTAATCTCAAAATTATAGCGAATCTAGCTTAAAAAACATAATTATGCCATATTCATTCCACCATTTACTTTGAGTGTTTCGCCCGTTATGTATGAGGAGTGGTCAGAGAGTAGAAATGCTGTTGCTTCTGCCACTTCACTTGCCCCTCCAAAACGTCTCATTGGAATCTTATCTGTAAAAGATTCTTTCACCTCATCACTCAAAACTTCTGTCATTTCAGTTGCGATAAAACCCGGTGTAACCGTGTTGTATCTTATCCCACTTGTAGCTGCTTCGATTGCAAAACTTTTTGTCATGGCAATTACACCACCCTTACTTGCAGCATAGTTAGTTTGTCCAGCATTTCCTGTTTCGCCTACAATAGATGCAACATTAACAACAGCTCCAAATTTCTTTTTACGCATCGTTTTCATAGACTCTCTACACCCTATAAAACATGAAGTAAGATTTGCATTAATAACAGACATAAAATCATCTGTTTTCATGCGAAGTGCAAGCTTGTCATTTGTAATACCTGCATTATTTACAAGGTATGAAAGTTCTCCATCACTATCTACAATAGTTTTAATCGCATCTATAAATGCAGCCTCATCACTCACATCAAAGCCTATAACAGCAGCTCGCCCACCGGCATTTTCTATAGCCTCTTTAATTGCATCTGCCTGAGTTGCACCACTTTTATAATTTATCCATACCTTTAAACCAAAACCAGCCAAAACTTTTGCTATCTCTGCCCCTATGCCACGACTTGAACCTGTTACTAAAACATTTTTACCACTAAATTTCACTCTTATCTCCTTTATTTTATCTACTACAACTAAATCAGACTATGATCCATCTCAGATGGTATCTCTAACTCCATCAACTTTAAAACCGTAGGTGCTATATTATTTAAACCACCTGTTTGTACTCTACTCACACCATCGGCCTCTACAAAACACCATACTTTGCCAACTGTATGATTGGTAAGCATATTACCAGCTTCATCCCTCATCTCTTCACAGTTTCCATGATCTGATGTAATAACAACTCCATAACTTTTTTCTTTAGCTTTTTGAAGTATTAAAGAGAGTTCTTTATCAACACTACTAACAGCCTTTTTTGCTGCTTCAAAATCCCCAGTATGTCCTACCATATCACCATTTGCAAAATTTACAACTATAAAATCATAACTCTCTTCAATTGCACCAAGAACCGCTCTTCCAACCTCATCTGCACTCATTTCTGGTTTCATATCGTAAGTTTTAACATCTGGAGAAGGAATTAAAACTCTTGTCTCATTTTCATAAGGCTCATCAATACCACCATTTAAGAAGAAAGTTACATGAGCATATTTTTCTGTTTCTGCTGTATGAAACTGACGCAGACCCGCCTTAGAAATCACCTCCGATAAAGTATTTTGAGGTGCATCTTTTTTAAATAATACGGGATAAGGAAAACTTTTATCATACTCTGTCATTGTTGCAAGATGAATATTTATCTCTTGCCTATCAAACTTTGTAAAAGTGTCTGAAGCTAAAGCACTTACTATTTCACGCATTCTATCACTTCTAAAGTTTACAGTGAGTACAGCATCCCCATCTTTCATCCCCTCATAAGAGTTTATTGCAACAGGTTCTATGAACTCATCTGTCTCACCAAGAGAATAAGAGCGTCCTACATATCCAGCAGGGTTAAAAGGTGTTTTCGGTTGTGCTTTGACTATGGCTTCATAGCCTCGTTTTATTCTCTCCCAACGATTATCTCTATCCATTGAGTAAAAACGACCAGAAATAGTGGCAATACTAATGTTTTCATTCAAATACTCTTCTATTTGAGCAATATATTTTTGAGCAGATGTTGGAGAAACATCACGACCATCAGTAATAAGATGTAAAAAAACTTTTTTTCCATTTTTTGCTGCGATTTTAGCTAAACCAATAAAATGGTCTATGTGTGAGTGAACACCCCCATCACTGAGTAATCCTATAAGGTGTAATCTATCAGAATGTTGTAAAAGTTTTTGAAGCTCTTCATTTGATTCTAAAGTCTCTTCGCTTAAGGCTAATGAAATTTTCACTAAATCTTGATACAAAACTCGGCCACTTCCTATACTCATATGTCCAACTTCTGAATTACCCATCTGTCCTTCAGGTAAGCCAACACTTAGTCCAAAAGTGTCTATTAAAGAGTGCGGTGTCTCTTTAAAAAGTTTATTATATGTTGGCTTAGAAGCATGATAAAATGCATTGTGCTCTGTTTTTTCACAGTAGCCAATACCATCAGTTATAACTAAAATTGCTTTTTTACTCAATTTTATTCCTATAATGTGAATTTAATTTACTATTATACTATAATGTCACTTTTTAATTATTTACATTATGATAAACAGGACAAACATTGCTGTATTGGTTACATCACATTTTAGATATAAATATTTTAGGCTACATTACTATACGTGCAGGAATTTCGTTTTTTCTCGCACTCATTTTTACACTTTTTTTATTACCAAAATTCATCAAATGGGCACAGAGAACATCGAGTGTACAGCCTATTAATGAGTGGGCACCAAAAAGACATAAGGAAAAAGCATCAACACCGACTATGGGAGGAATCATCTTTATTTCTGCTACTATATTTTCCTCTTTATTGACAATAAAACTGAGTAATGCATATGCCATTGGTGGCATCATAACTCTTGTGCTTTTTTCACTCATTGGTTTTCAAGATGATTTCGCGAAAATTAAAAAAAATGAAAACCTAGCTGGTCTAAAAGCAAAATCCAAACTTCTTTTACAAATTTTTTCAGCACTTTTAGTTTCAGGGTATCTCTGTTTTTATGCTGATTTTAACACCGACCTTTATGTTCCTTTTTTAAAGACCCCTTTAATCAACTTAGGTTCTTTTGCCATCATTTTATGGGTATTAGTTATTGTCTCAACATCTAATGCTGTTAATTTAACAGATGGATTAGATGGTCTTGCCACCGTTCCATCTATTGTTGCTTTATCTTCTTTTAGCATCATTATCTACATAACTGGACATGCTAAGCTAAGTGCCTACCTTCTTATGCCAAACTTTGATGTTGGAGAAGTTGCCATTATTGCCAGTGCTCTTATGGGTGCTTTAGCTGGATTCTTATGGTATAACTGCAATCCAGCTGAAGTGTTTATGGGAGATAGTGGCTCTTTAAGCATTGGAGCATTTTTAGGCTATTTAGCCATTATTAGCAAAAGTGAAATTTTACTTCTTCTCATTGGATCTATCTTTGTTATTGAAACACTCTCTGTCATTTTACAGGTTGGTAGTTACAAGATGCGTAAAAAACGTGTCTTTTTGATGGCCCCAATTCATCATCACTTTGAGATGAAAAACTGGGCAGAAAATAAGATAATAGTTAGATTTTGGCTCATTGCCGTTCTCTCAAATCTCCTCGCACTCATTAGTCTAAAAATCAGATAATGACAAAAATAGCTATACTGGCTTCTCATAACGGCAGTGGTTTTGATGCCATTCACGAAGCTATTCAAAACAATATATTAGATGCGAACATAGCTCTTGTCATATCTAACAACAGTAATGCAAATATACTAAAAAAAGCTCAAAACCACAAAATACCCGCATATCTTGTGAATGCAAAGAGTTATAATAATCCAGATGAAAGAATTTATAAACTTCTTCTTGCATCTGAATGCGATATAGTCTTTTTATCTGGTTATATGAAAAAACTTCCTTCTCTCCTCACAAAACAATTTACTATTTTAAATTCACACCCATCACTTTTGCCCAAGTATGGTGGAACAGGCATGTATGGTCGTTTAGTTCATGAAGCAGTTATTAACAATAATGAGTCCCTTAGTGGCGTGAGCGTCCACATAGTTAATGAAGTATACGATAGTGGGCAAATCATTTTGCAAAATTCCTTAAAAATTCAAGAGAGTGAAACAGTAGAGAGTTTAGAGAGTAAAATTAAAAACTTAGAAAAAAGCACTATTATTGAAGCTATTAGTAAGTTCCTTAGCACCAGGTAGCCATATAAGCTAACTTTCAGTACCCAAAGGCTATAATTTCGCTCTTTAAAAGTATGGCCAATTAGCTCAGTCGGTAGAGCAACTGACTGAAAATCAGTGTGTCCTTGGTTCGATTCCGAGATTGGCCACCACCTTTTAAAGATATTATTTGTTTAACTTACAAAATTTACCGTGGCCAATTAGCTCAGTCGGTAGAGCAACTGACTGAAAATCAGTGTGTCCTTGGTTCGATTCCGAGATTGGCCACCACTTTTATTGACTCTTTTCCCTTTATGCTTCGTTGTCAACTCATTCACAAACAAAAGTTTGCTTCATAAGTTTCCGCCTTGCTTAAAGAGAAAATAGCCTTTAGAAGACATTATCTATATTTTGTTATAATATATAATACGAACTATGGGGACGACATGGCTTCGACTGGAGCTGATAGTTTATGACTGCATGTCGGACTGAGCATTTCCGTTATACGGCTCACAATTGCTTAAATGCAAACAATACAAATTACCGCCCAGCTTTAGCAGTAGCTTAAGTTTTACCCCCTCTTAGAGGACGGGCTGCTTCACCGATGGACTCTAGATAAGTCGGACTCGAAGTATAACCCTTATGTAGATATATATAAAGTCTGTCTCAACTTTATATGAATCCCGAGGCTGGTCTTGTGTAGCTTTGCAAGTTGTGTGAAGCAAGATGAGATTTTAACAACTTTTCTAAACATGTAGACGTCATAGATAGTTAGTTTTAGGACTGCGGTTCGATCCCGCACGTCTCCACCAATACACACTCTCATACAATCTAATACAATCTACAAAATCCCTGAAATAAATACTTTCTAAGTATTTTATACTCCCAGTTACTCTAACCTGCTACAATACAATGTACCGACTAATGGTGACCTGGCTACACTAATTCATACTTAGAATATTTAGTAATTCTGAGATAAAATATCAGTATGAGTAAGGATAAAAACAAGATGAGAAACAGTAAATACACCAGAGAATTTAGAGATTCCAGCGTTCAGTT
>Ga0316206_1000171_pt1 | contig 126138 bp, 97 predicted proteins | sample 6monthpyrite_MG_FD_204942 | JGI IMG/M metagenome (GOLD analysis project Ga0316206, IMG submission 204942) | Microbial mat bacterial communities from mineral coupon in-situ incubated in ocean water Damariscotta River, Maine, United States -... | ecosystem: Environmental > Aquatic > Marine >... | reverse complement strand
GAGCGCGCCGGCGGCGAGCGGCAGCGCGATCACGTTGTAGCCAAACGCCCAGGCGAGGTTCGAGCGGATGATGCGGCGCGTGGCGCGGCCGAGGTGGACGAGGCGCGCGAGGCGGGCGGGCTCGTCGACGAGTAGCGCGCAGTCGGCGGCCTCGATTGCGACGTCGGCGCCGCCGCCCATCGCGACTCCGACGGCCGCGGCGGCGAGGGCCGGGGCGTCGTTGATGCCATCGCCGATCATGACCACGCGGCGGCCTTGGGCCGTGAGCTCTTGGATTCTCTGCGCCTTGTCTTCGGGCAGCAGCTCGCCTTCGAAGTTTTCGATGCCGAGGGTCTTGGCGACGGCTTCGACCGCACCGGGGTGATCGCCGGACAGGATCCAGATCTGGCCGCCGAGGGCCTTGAGGTCGCGCACGGCATCGGGCGCGTCGGGGCGCGGCTTGTCGAACAGCGCGAACGCGCCGGCGAACTGTCCGTCGACGGTGATGAAGACGGGCGTCTCGCCGGCGGCGGCGAAGTCGCCGACCCACTGGTCGAGGATCACGGCGGGGATGCCGGCCTCGCGGGCGGCGCGCGGGCTACCGATCCATAGGTGGCGCTTGCGGACGATGCCGGTGACACCGCGGCCGGGCTGTGCAGCGAAGTCTTGGGCCGGGAACAGGGTCAGGTTTTTGTCGCGGGCGGCGGCGACAAGCGCGCGTGCGATCGGTTGCTCGCTTTGGCTCTCGAGCGCGGCGGCGAGGCCGAGTAGGGCGTCGGCGGGCTCGGGTGACGTGCTGCCGGGCAGGCCGGGCGGCGCTTCGAAGTCGTCCGCGACAACGATGCGGCGCAACTCGGGCTCGCCGGCGGTCAGGGTGCCGGTCTTGTCGAAGACAAACGTGTCGGCGCCGCTCAGCTCTTCGAGCGCGGCGGCGTTGCGGACAAGCAGGCCCTCCTTCGCGCCGCGGTCCGACGCGACGAGGATCGCGGTGGGGGTCGCGAGGCCAAGCGCGCAGGGGCAGGCGACAACAAGCACGGCGACAAGCCGGCTGGCCGCGACGTCGAGGCCGGAGCTCGCGAAGAGCGCGCCGAGGAACGCAACGGCGGCGACGGTCAGTACGATCGGCACGAACACGCGGCTGACCTGGTCGGCGAGTTTTTGCGCAGGTGCCTTCGATCCTTGTGCAGCGTGGACGGCCTCCGCGATGCGGCCAAGGGCGCTCGAAGCGCCGACCGCTAGGACCTTGATCGTGAGCGCTCCGGTGCCGTTCAAGGTGCCGGCGTGGACGCGGTCGCCGGGGCGCCGCTCTTGCGCGAAGGACTCGCCGGTCAGCTGGCTCTCGTCGAGCTCGGATGCGCCGGCCGTGATCTCGCCGTCGACGGGCAGGCGCTCGCCGGGGCGCACGAGCACGAGGCCGCCGGGCTTGACTTCCGCTAGGTCGACCTCGACGGGCTGGCCGGCGCGCAAGACGGTGGCGCGGTCGGGCGTTAGGTCGAGCAGCGCGCGCACGGCACCGCCCGCGCCGCGGCGCGCGCGGCCTTCCAGCAAGCGGCCGAGCAAGACGAACACGAGGATCATCAGAGCCGCGTGCATGTGGTCGTGCCCGTGGCCGAAGATGTCGTGCGCGAACGGCGACGCGGTGGCGGCAATTAGCGCGACCACGATGCCCATGCCAACCAGCGTGTTCATGTCGGGCGAGCGGCGCTTCGCTGCATGCAGGCCGTCGGCGAGGATGTCGCGGCCGGCGCCGAGGACCGCGGCGGCGGTCAGCGCGAGTGGCACAGCGTAGGGCGCGTCGAGCCAAGTCGCGCCAAGCGCGGCAACCGCAAGACCGAGCGCGGCGAAGAAGTTCAGCTTGGTGCCGCGCTCGGCCTTGGCCTCGGCCTCTTCCCCAAAGCGGATGTCGGCGGCGAGGTCGCGCGCGGCGCTCGGACCGTCGGGAACACGGAAGCCGGCCTCGCGAATCGCGTCGGCGACGGCAGCCTCGTTCGTGCGCGCGGGGTCAAGCTCGACGTGCGCGCTCTTCGAGCCGAAGTTGACCTCGGCGGTCAGAACGCCGTCGAGACCGCCAAGCGCGCGCTGGATCGAGTTGGCGCAACCCTGACAAGTCATCCCCGCCACGGGGACATCGAGGATCTGTGCGTGTGTGTGTTCCATGAAAAGCGCGGTCCCGATCAAACCATGGCCCGCGTGTGTGGTTTGATAACGGACCTATGAGTAAAAGTCGATACCGGGCCGTGAAGGCTTACGAGAACAAAGAATTTCTGAACTCCACCGACGCACGCGCACTGCGCATCTTAGCGGAGTACATCGAACCTGAGACGCGCCTTCGCGAGCTTAAGGTGCGCGACACGATTGTCGTCTTCGGCTCGGCGCGCATCCCTCCGCGCGACGTCGCCGAGAAGGAGCTCGCCGAAGCCAAAGATGGTGGCGATGCAGCCGCGATCGAGAAGGCTGAGAAGCGGCTTGTGATCTCGGAGTACTACGAAGCCACGCGTGAGTTGTCGTTTCGTTTGACGGAGTGGTCGAAAGGACTTGAGGGCACCGAGCGGCGCTTCGTGATCTGCTCGGGTGGTGGGCCCGGCATTATGGAGGCGGCCAACCGCGGCGCGTCCGAAGCCAAGGGCGAGAACATCGGCCTGAACATCTCGCTGCCGTTCGAGCAGCACGACAACGCGTACATCACGCACCGCCTGTCGTTTGAGTTCCACTACTTCTTCATGCGCAAGTTCTGGTTCAGCTACTTGGCGAAGGCGGTGGTGATCATGCCCGGTGGCTTCGGCACGCTGGACGAGGCGCTTGAGATGGCGACGTTGATGCAGACCGACAAGATCAAGAAGCCGCTTGCCATGGTCCTGTTCGGCAAGAAGTACTGGGAGCAAGTCCTGCACTTCCAGCCGATGATCGACTTCGGCACGATCTCGCCCGGCGACCCGGATCTGTTCTACATGACGGACTCGATCGACGAGGCTTTTGACTACATCACTTGTTGGTTGACGGAAAACGTCCTGAACAAAGAGGCCGGCGACGGCATTGAGTGCCCGGAGATCAAGGGATGAAGTCGCTTGCGTTGCTTTTGGTTGCGGGACTGCTTGGTTTCAGCTCGAGACCTGCGGACGAGGTGCCCTCTTCTCGCGACCAGCAGAAGATGGTCGAGGAGTATCTGACCCTCGACGAGTGGACTCCCGAAGGGCGGCGGAGGCGACCTGAGATCCTGAAGGCTCTCGAGGCCGTGCCGCCTTTGAAGGCGAGCTCGATCAAGACCTGGACGAAGCGCATCGAGAAGGCGTGGAAGAAGGCGCCCGAGCTCGAGAAGGACTCGGGGACTCACTACCTGTATCCCGATGCCAAGGTGCGCCAGGCGCGTGGCAAGTACGTGGTTGGCGGCGAGACAAAGAAACCCAAGGGACTCGTGATCGCCATGCACGGCGGCGGGGTTGGCTCGGGCGATGCGGAGCCGATGGCGCAGGGGTACGACGGTCCTGCGAAGAAGCTGAAGCTGTTGATGATCGCGCCAGAGGTGCTCGAAAAAACCGAGTGCGGTTGGACCGACGCGGGCACCGAAGAGTTCGTGCTGCAGTTGATTCAGCGCGCGATTCACACGTGGAAGATCGACCCGAATCGCGTCTACCTTTCGGGGCACTCGATGGGCGGCTATGGCAGCTGGACGCTTGGCGCGCACCACGCCGATTGGTGCGCCGGCCTTGCGCCCTCGGCCGGCGGGCCGACGCCGATCCGCGATCAGAACGGGGATTGGGTCGACATCGTTGAAGGCGTTGTGCCGAACTTGCGCAATGTGCGACTCGTGATCTATCAGAGTGCGGATGATCCTCAGGTCGAGCCCTTTGCGAACCGGCTGGCGGTCAAGCGGCTTAAGAAGGCCGAGGAGCGTTGGGGCGGATTCGACTACGAGTATTGGGAGGTCGACGGTCGCGGACACGGTGCGCCCCCCGGCGGCTACGAAGCGCTGATGGACAAGATCGTGGACTCGGATCGCAACCTGTGGCCCCAGCGCGTCGTCTGGCAGCCCTCGCTGACTTGGGACAATGACTTCTATTGGGTGCGTTGGGATGAGCCCGCGCGCAATGCGATTGTGTCGGCCGAGGTGGCCCCCACGGGGAACGAGATCATCGTGAGTGCAAGCAAGGGTACGCGCGGTCTTGGCTTCTGGCTGGATGAACGCATTGTGGATCTCAAGGAGCCCGTCACGGTGACATCGGAAGACAAAGTCGTGTTCGAGGGCAAGGTCGAGCCGACTCTTGCGGCGCTGCTCGAGTCCGCCGGGCGCCGCGACCCTGAATATTTGACGGCTTACGCCATACGGTTGGACTCGTGAAGCGAGTCGAGACTCTGACTCTTACCCCAAGCAAAAACCATGGCTGACCAAATCGACTACTCGATCTTTGGCGACGACATGCAGGGCGTGTCGATCACTCTGGACCCCGGCGAACGCGTGCGCGCGGAACCCGGCGCGATGATGTGGATGGAGGAGGGGCTCGAGATGTCGACGTCGACCGGCGGCGGCATCATGTCGGGCCTGAAGCGCGCAATCGGCGGCGAGAGCTTCTTCATCACGACCTACACGAATGAAGGCCGCGAGCGCGCGACCGTGGGTTTTGCGGCGGACTATCCCGGTAAGATTTTGCCGGTGGATCTGTCGCGCGGCGAGGTCCTGTGTCAGCGCGACGCGTACCTGTGTTCGGCGCATGGCATCGAGGTCTCGGTGGCCTTCACCAAGCGTTTTGGCGCGGGCCTGTTTGGCGGCGAAGGGTTCATCTTGCAGCGCTTGCGCGGCGATGGCTTGGCCTTCATCAACGCTGGTGGGCACATGCTCGAGCGCTTGCTGGCACCGGGCGAGAAGCTGCGCGTCGACACGGGCTGTGTCGTCGGTTTTGAGGCTTCGGTCACCTACGACATCACGATGGCGAAGGGCGTCAAGACGATGCTGTTTGGCGGCGAGGGACTGTTCCTCGCCACTCTCGAAGGCCCCGGCAAGTGCTGGATCCAGACGACGCCGTTCTCGCGGCTCGCCGACCGCGTGATGAGCGCGGCGGGCGGATCGAAGGGCGAGCACAAGCGCTTCGGCGGCTTCCTCGGCAACATCCTGTCGGGCGACTGAGCATGTTTCGAGTCGCGCTTCTCTTTGTCTTGTTCGCTGGACTTGGCGTTGCGGCAAGTGACGAGCCGGCGCCCGAGATGGTTTTCGAATCACCAGCAGGCGCGTGGCTCGAGGCGCTGCCGGTGGGAAACGGGCACCTGGGTGCGATGGTGTTTGGTGGCGTCGAGCATGAGCGTCTCGCCCTGAACGAGGACTCGATCTGGGCGGGCCATCCCGAGCCGCGCTTGTCGAAGGGCTCTCCAGAGGCGCTTGAGAAGATGCGCGCGGCCCTTGCGGCCGGCGACTTTGCCGCAGCGGATCAGATGGCGGTTCCAGAGTTCTCGGGAGGCACGATCCAGCGCAGCTACCAGCCGTTGGGCGATTTGAACGTCGATGCAGATGTGGGCGAGGTCGTGACGGGCTATCGGCGCTACCTGGACTTGGAGCGTGGCATCGCCGGGGTCGAGTTCGAGACTCCGGCGGGGAAGTTCGAGCGCCTCACCTACTGCAGCGCGCCGGACGATGTGTTGGTGCTTGTGTTTCGCGGGCCGTCGATCGATCTCGATCTTAACTTGAGTCGCCCAGACGAAGGCGGGCACACGACCGCGTCGGTCGAGTCGTTGCCCAGCGGCTTGTTGGTGATGGATGGGCAGGCGAGTCAGGCCGCCGCGCCGCTTGGGAATGGGAAGGGAGCCGAAAGTGGCGTCCGCTTCCGTGCCGCGTTGGCAGCGAAGGCCACGGGTGGCGAGGCGGTGTGCGAAGGCGGGCACTTACGTGTGACCGGCGCGAGCGAGGTGCTTGTTGTGCTGTCGGCCTCGACCGACTTTCGCGAAGAGGGATGGCGCGAGGCGACCTTGCAGCGCGTGAAGGCCGCGCGCGACTTGGGTGCCGAGGCGTTGCTGGCTCGGCATCAAGAGGACTTCACGGCGCTGATGGGCAACACGAAGGTCGAGCTTGGGCCGCGTCCGTCACGTCCCAGCGTTTCGGTTGAGAAGCAGCTTGCCGCCGCGCGCGCGGGTGAGGCGTCGCCGGACTTCTTCGCGCTGCTGTTTCGCTACGGGCGCTACCTGCTCTTGTCTTCTTCGCGGGCGGGCTCGCAACCGGCCAACTTGCAGGGGCTTTGGAACGAGCACCTCGCGGCGCCGTGGAACGCGGACTACCACCTGAACATCAACCTCGAGATGAACTACTGGCCCGCCGAGGTTGCGGGGCTGGCAGCGACGACGGGGCCTCTGTTTGATTTGACCGACCGGCTGGCGGTGAACGGCAAGCGGCGCGCGCGCGAGGCGTTCGGCTGCGCGGGTTGGGTCGCGCCACACACGACGGATCTTTGGGCGAGCGCTTGGACACGGGCCGATCAGCCCTACTGGGGTTTCTGGCACAACGGCGCGGCGTGGCTCTTGACGCACTTCATGGAGCACTGGCGCTTCGGCGGCGACGAGGTGTTCTTGCGCGAGCGCACGTGGCCTCTGCTTGCGGGCGCGGCCGAGTTCGAGCTCGACTGGCTCGTGGAAGATCCCGCGACGAAGCTCTTGGTCTCGGGACCGTCGACCTCGCCCGAGAACTCGTTTCGCTTGCCCGCAGAGCTGGGCGGGCAAGTCGCTTCCGTCTGCATGGGGCCCGCGATGGATCAGCAGTTGGTCGCCGCGCTGTTCGATGCCGTTCTTGAGGCAGCGGAAGTCCTGGGCACAACCGACAGCGAGCTTGTGGTGCGCGTCGCGCAGGCTCGCGCCCGCCTTGCACCTGGCCTGGTCATCGGCGCGGATGGGCGCTTGATGGAGTGGCCCTCCTTGCCGGAAGGGACGACGGAAGTCGAGCCGGGCCACCGGCACATGTCGCACCTATGGGCGCTGTTTCCCGGCAACTCGATCGACCCCTTGGCCACGCCGGATCTGGCGCGTGCCGCACGTGCGGTGATCGACGGGCGGCTTGCACATGGCGGCGCGGGCACGGGCTGGAGTCGCGCGTGGATGGTGAACTTCATGGCCCGCCTTGGCGACGGCGATGCGGCGCTCGAGCACCTTGAGCTGTTCGCCGAGCGCTCGCTTGCGCCGAACCTGTTCGATTTGCATCCGCCGTTTCAGATCGATGGCAACTTCGGGATCACCTCGGGCATCGCCGAGCTGCTCTTGCAGTCCGAGAGCGGCGTGATCGAACTCCTGCCGGCGCTGCCTTCGGCGTGGAGCGAGGGCCAGTTCGAGGGCTTGCGAGCGCGCGGTGGCTTTGATGTGGCGGCGAGCTGGAGCGAGGGCCGGCTGACCCAAGTGACTCTGACTTCGAACCTTGGCCGGGACGTGCGCGTGCGTTTGGGCGAGGGGACTTGGGCGGTCACGCGGGAAGCGGATGGGGCTGCGGTCGACTTTGTCGAGGGCGAGGGCGAGGGCGAGCTGAGCTTTGCGACCGAAGCGGGTGTCCGCTATGGCTTGCGCCTGCGTGGGGGGTCTTTAATCCCTAAGTGATCACGCGTTCACTTAGGAATTAAAGACCCCCCACGCAGGTCGTCAGTAACTTTCAATGCGGCGGGCGCGCACGAAGTTGGTGATCAGGGTGAAGACGGAGAGGTCGCGGATCTCGCGCGAGGCCTTCATGCTGCCGCTCCACCACTTTTCGTCGCGGGTCTCGCGGATCTTCTGGAGGCTGATGCCCATGTGGTCGACGGCGAACGCCATGCGATCTTCGGGGGTCTTGAGGCCGGTAGTCTCGGCGAGGCCTTGTGCGTCGAAGTGGTTGACCGAGTCGAGGATACGGCCGTGGCCGACGTGGTACCAGGCAGCGAGGTTGCCGCTGCCCCAGTGCTCGGCGCACTCGGCGCTGTCGATCAGGACGTCGACGCGCTCGGGCTCGAGGACCTCAATCAGGTGCGCGCCGACAAGGTGGTAGATCGGCACGACGCCCGGGGTGAAGACGCCCTTGAGGTAGGGGCTTTTGGAATCGCATGCGGTTGCAGTGACTTGGTCGAGGACCTCGCTGCCTGTTTCGAATTTGCGAATGGCGCCGTGCGCGACGCGCTCGACGGTCTCGTGCAGCGCCCAGCACGAGCCGAACAGGTAGCCGCCCGCCTTGGTGAACCAGCGCAGGCGCTCGACGTCGGGGGGCTGCATCTCACCCGTGCAGTTTGAGACGAAGACGCCGGCCGCGTCGAGCGCGCTCGCCGGGACCAGGTTGGACGAGGTCTTGCGGTAGTTGAGGCCGAGGAAATCCAGCACCGTCTCGATGTGGTCGCCGCGGCTTTGGAACACCATGACGTCGAGGCCGGCGTACAGCTCCGTCGGTGAGACCGCGTAGCCGTACTTTTCGCGGCGCGCCGCGGCTTCTTTGGGCGTGGTCAGCTTGACGCGCTTCTCGTTCTCGGTCCACCAAGTGAGCCAGGCTTCGGGGTCGGCCGAGGTGGGCGCGCTCTTGTTGATGGACTTCAGGAAGCCGAGCGCGGTGCGGGCGACGAGGGGTTCGGGGTCGGCGAGGCGCTCGATCAGCGGGAGGACAACTTCCTTGCGCATGACGTGGCACAGCCCGACGACGCCGGCGCCGCGCAGGCGCCAATCGAGGCTCTTGCGGGTGAGTGCGATGAGCGGCGCGGTGGCGGCCTCGGAGCGCGTGCGCCCGAGGGAAACAGCGGCGCACAGTGCGACGCCCCAGTCGGGATCTTCGAGCGCGGCGATCAGGGCCTCGTCGACGCCCGCGAGGCCGTCAACGCCAAGCGCGACGGCGAGGTCTTCGCGGATGGCGGGGTCGGGCTCGTCCGTGAGGCGCTTCAGCAGCCAGGCGAGCTGGCCTTGATCGTCGGGGCCGGCGACGGCGAGGGCGGACGCGACGGCGGCGCGGCGGACGCGGGCCGCGGGGTCGGCCTCGGCATACTGCTGCAGGGTCGTGAGGGATTCTGGCTTCGGGGCCCAGCGCATCGCATGGACCGCGGCGGCGCGGACACCGGGGGAGTCCGAGGCGAGGGCGGGCTCGAGGCTGCTGGGGGCCGCTGCGGGATCGAACCAGCTCTCCTTGGCTGCGGCGTCGACCAGGCGCGGGCCGCTGGGGGTCGTACCGAGGTGGGCGACGATGACGCCGAAGGCTCTGGCCGGGTTGGAGTCGACCGAAAGGGAGGCGATCAGGGCGGTGAGGGCGCGGCGCTCGATGACGTCGAGAGGAGTCGCGCGGTCGAGTTCCTTGGGGTCGGTGGGCGGTGCGAGGAGCTTGGTGATGGGCTCGAGCTGGCCGGGCCGCGGGTCTTGGGCGGCGGCCTCGAGGGCGGCGGCGATGACGGCCGTGTACTCGGAGTCGAGGAGCTCGGTGAGGCGTGCGCCGCGGTCCTTGCGCGAGGCGAGGATAAGCGCGCGCGCGGCGGCGGCGCGCGTCAGGGTGTCCTTGGCTTTCAGCTGCTTCAGGATGGCCTTGGGGACCGTGAGTCGCGTCTCTTCTGGCGCCTCTTTCAAGACGATCGCGTAGGCCTCAAGGACATGCCGCGCGCGGTCGCCCGACATCTTCTTGGCGAGCTCCTTGAGGGCCTTCTCAAGGTCGAGTTTGGCGGCTGCGCGTGCTGCCGCCATGCGAACCGGCACGGAGGCCCCGTCCCATGCGAGCTTGGCGAGGGTGCTTGTCGTCTCGGGCTTGCCAAAGTCGCCGAGTGCGGTTGCGGCCTCGGCGACGACTTGCCAATCGTCGTCCTTCAGCGCTCGCGTGAGCAGCTTGCCCGCGTCCTCACCGCCAGACTCGATGATGTGATGCACGGCCGCGAGGCGGACGTCGGGGTCTTTCGACTTGAGGTCCTTCGCGTCGTCGAGCGGGAGCCTTGCGAAGAGGGCCAGCGGGAGGAAAACGAAGGCCAAGAGAGTGGGTAGGGCGCGTTTCATGCACCCAAGGTACTCGGCCAAAACAGCCGCGCCCGGCGCGCTCTTCCTTTTGATAGGGAAGAGCGCGCCGGGCGCTTGGCAACTTGCGGGTGGCTTACAGGTAGCCGAGGCCGCTGAGGGCGCTGGTGAGGCCCGGGTCGGTCGCGGCCTTGGCTTTGATCGCGTCGAGGACCTTGGCCAGCTTGGGGTTGTCGGCGTATTTCTTGAGACCCTCGTGGACGATCTTGAGGCCGGCGGCGGGGTCGTTCGCGCTGACGAAGATGCCGCCGATCGAGCTGTAGTCGTCGGAGGTCAGCTTGTCGCCGAGGCTGGCGGCGAGGGTCATGAACTCTTCCTTCGCTTGGCTCGAGTTGAGGTGCGCGAGGGCTTCGATCAGGCCGAGCTTGGCGTCCTTGTACTGGGCGTCGGCGGGCGTCGTTGCGGCGGCGGCGGCCTCGAAGTCGCTCTTGGCGCCTTCGAAGTCTTGGGCCGAGATCTTTTGGTAGCCATTGTCGTTGAGCGCCTTCGGGTCCGACGAGCCGCCGGAGCAGGAGGCGAGGCCGAGGGTGAGGGCGAGGGCGATGTGTTGGATCTTCATGTTCGGTCGGTTGAGGGGTCGAGGTTCGCGGGAAGTCTAGCTTGGTCTTGGGCGCGTGGGGTGGAAAGCGGGGGCTCTCTATGGATGAGCGGTGGGAGAGGTGGGCAGCGCGGCTTCGAGGCGGGCCTTGGCGTTGAGGAGGCCGACGTCGCCGGGGAAGGCGGCGAGGCCGAGGTTGCAGAGGGCGACACCCTCGGGCGTGGCGCCTGTGAACTTGAAATCGGTGGCGAGACCGCCAAACAGGTCGACCGTGGCGGCGGGGCCGAGCTCGTGCAGCCAGACTTCGGCGGCGGCAAGGGCGGCCGTGGGGTCGCTGGCGGATTGGGCCTGCAGCTGGCCGCGGCGGGCGGTTTGCCGGCTGGCGGGGTCGTTTTCGGCGGTGGCAGAGGCAAAGGCGGCTTCGAAAGCGGCTTCGGCGGCGGTCCAGTCGCCGGCTGCGCGGGCATCTGTGGCCGTCAGGAGCAGGTCCTTGGCGGGGATGGCGGGCTTGGACGAGCAGCCAGCCAGGAGGGCGAGCATGAGGGTGAGGAGGCGTGTCATGGGGTCAGCTTGTACGCGGAATGGGGGTCTCAAGTCGTGAGAATCTCCGCACTTGCGCCCAGAGGGGGGTAGATTCTGGTCGTCGGATGTAGGTTTTCGCCCCGGAGGCTCTGATTGGAGTATGATTGGAGCCTTATAGGAGTGCAATCAGAGTGCGATTAGAGTGTCGCGCCCACCCAGGTGCCCCTAAAACCCCCATATCATCCGTGCGAGAGTCCAAAGTCACCGTCAAGATCCCGCGTCCGCTGTATCGGAAGATCCAGCAGGTCGTTGGTGGCTCGGGATTCAACTCGCCGACCGACTTCATCGTCTACGTGCTGCGCGACCTCATGGGTGAGGCCGAAGCCGCAGCCGAGCCTGAGTTCAGCCAGGAAGAGCTCGACGACGTGAAGCGCAAGCTCAAAAACCTCGGTTACCTGTAACACCACCAACTAGATCCCATGTCCACCACCCTCAGTAACGTTTCGCCCGTCCACGGCGGCCTCGACGCCCTCGTCAACCGCATCGCTCCCGCCGAAGCCCGGTGGAACGACCTCGCCAAGGTCGCGGTCAACGAGACCGATATGACGACCCTGTACCGCATCGCGGACGGCACGCTCAGCCCGCTGACCGGCCCGATGGGCAAGGCGGACTACGACCTGGTCCTCGAGAAGGCCTCCATCGAGCGCGGCGGCAAGCTGTGGGCGTGGGGCATCCCGACGATCCTGCCCGTGACCGACGCCGAAGCCTCAGCCCTGAGCGCCGGTGACGAGGTCGCTCTTGAAGGTGCTGACGGCGTCTTCGGCGTGCTGAAAGTGACCGAGGTCTACGACTGGACCAAGGAGACGTTCCTCAAGGGCGTCTACGGCACCGAGCGTACCGACCACCCCGGCGCGGGCCTCTGGACCAACGACGAGCGCACCAAGTGCGTCGCCGGCGAGATCACGCTTCAGCCCTTCGCCGACAAGCGCAGCTTCGTCAACTACATCAACTCGCCCGAAGAGACACGCGCGCTGATCGTGTCCGAAGGCTGGGAGCAGGCGATCGCGTTCCAGACGCGCAACCCTCTGCACCGCGCTCACGAGTACGCACTTGTGTACGGCGCCGAGATGATCCTGCGCGAGACGGGCAAGAAGACCGGCGTGGTGCTGAACCCGCTCGTCGGCCAGTTGAAGGGTGACGACGTCCCCGCGGCGACCCGCATGGAGACCTACATCGCGCTTCTGGACGGCAAGTTCCTGGGCGAAGGCGACAAGGACGAAGAGCTCTGGAGCTCGAAGGGCCAAGACCTGACGGCTCAGTCGAAGCTGGTCGGCCTCGACATGCGCATGTACTACGGCGGCCCGCGCGAAGCGCTGATGCACGCCGTCTACCGTCAGAACCACGGCTTCAGCCACTTCATCATCGGGCGCAAGCACGCCGACGCGCCCTTCGCCGATGGCTCGGCGATCTGGGGTGACTTTGATGCGCAGGAGATCTTCGACACCGTCGAGGGCAGCCTTGCCATCAAGAACGTCAACGTGGGCTTCGCGGCCTACTTCGAAGAGCTCGGCCGCGTGGGCCTGATGAGCGAGAACAAAGAGAACACCTCGGTGTTCATCTCGGGCACGAAGGTGCGTTCGATCCTTGGCGACGGCGAGCTGCCCGACGAGCGCATCATGCGCCCGACTACGGCCAAGATCCTCGTCGAGTACTACGCTTCGCAGAAGTAAACCAGCACCTCAGGAGACCCGGAAACAACCATGGGAATGTTCGACTTTCTCACCAGCAAGAAGAAGCAACCGACCAAGCCCCTGAAGCCCTTGCGGCCGATGGTGCGCCCCGGTGGGCTTCCGCCGCATCCCGACCCTCAGGCCGAGAACAACCTGATCGTCATCACGCTCGACAGCCTTCGTTATGACTCGTTCATGAAGGCCGAGCCGAAGATCATCACCAAACTTGGCAAGGTCGAGCGGCGTTACAGCTACGCGTCGTGGACGGCGCCGTCGCACTACAACTTGTTGACGGGTCTCCTGCCGCACACCTCGCCGGACAACGTCTACGCGTCGGAGTACTACAAGGAAGACTTCTTCAACTACAACGACCGCCTGGGCGCCAAGGACATCGACTTCGCGTCGCTGGTCCCCGGCCTGTGGTTCCCCGAGATGTTGCGCAACACGCTCGGCTATCACACAGCCGCCCGCGTGTCGCTGCCTGTCCTGAACCCGAAGACCGGCATCAACCGCGCCTTCGACAGCTTCCAGCTGATGGACAGCCACAACGACATGCGCGCGATGCTGCCGACGCTGAAGTTCACGGACGAGCGCCCGAGTTTCTACCTGATGAACGTCGGCGAGACGCACTACCCCTACGCCAAGCCCGACGAGGACTCCTCGATGTGGCCGCGCATCAGTGGTGTCAACGGCGTCTTCAAGAAGATGGGCCAGCAAGTCGACGCCGACAACCCCGAGTTCAAGGAGGAGTTCGAGTTCTTCGACCAAGACAAGCTCGATCAACTTCAAGAGCGCCAGATCGACACCGTGCGTTATCTCGACGACGTCTTCGAAGAGCTGTACGACCTCGTCCCGAAGAACACGCACATCATCGTCACCGCCGACCACGGCGAGCTGTTCGGTGAGGCCGGCTACTTCGGCCACGGTCCGATCATGCACGAGAAGTGCTTCGAGGTTCCGTACCTCGAGGGCAAGATCCGCTAGCTCACACCATTCACAAACCCTCCCCTGATTTTGGGCGCTTAGACCCGCCCCCAAACCAACACTTAGATATGAACAACAAAGGTTTCACCCTCTGGTTCACCGGCCTGTCCGGTTCCGGCAAGAGCACCCTCGCTCAGTACCTCACCCCGATCCTGATCGAGCGCGGCGTCGCCGTTGAAGTGCTCGACGGCGACGAGGTTCGCGAGAACCTGTCCAAAGGCCTCGGCTTCAGCAAGGAAGACCGCGACACAAACATCCGCCGCATCGGCTACGTCGCGAACCTCTTGAGCCGTAACGGCGTCTGCGCCATCACGGCTGCCATCTCGCCTTACCGCGAGCTGCGCCGCGAGATCCGCGACCTCACCGAGACGTTCGTCGAAGTCTACGTCGAGGCGCCCCTCGCCGTCGTCGAAGAGCGCGACACCAAGGGCCTGTACAAGAAGGCCCGCTCTGGCGAGATCAAGCAGTTCACCGGCATCAGCGATCCGTACAACGAGCCTGAGAACGCTGAGGTCACGGTCCACACCGGCGACCAGTCGATCGAAGAGTCGGCGCAAGCCGTGCTCGACTACTTGGCCAGCAAGGGCTTGATCGCAGCGACGAGCGCCGCGAAGTAGCCCGCGCTTCCAGCGATAGAAGAGCAGCCCCGCTTGGCATCTGGCCAAGCGGGGCTGCTCTCGTTTGGGGGCCGCTTCGCCCTACGGAATCGCGATGCGCATGCCGCCAGTCTGGCTCACGATCCCCGACGGGCTGGCCGGGTCGAGGATGAAGACCTGGTCGTGGAAGGTGATCCCGCTGAAACCCATGGCCATCGTCATGGGCATCGAAGCCGTACCCGTGCCGGCCTCGCCGAGTTGGCCGGTGAGTGGGAAGGCCATGATCTGGACGATCGGACCAATCAACAGGGACGCGCCGACCACCGGCAGGTCGAGAGCGTAGCCTTCAACGAGGCTCGTCCCAAGGAACGCCGTCGCGCCTCCTGCGCCGCCCGAAACAAGCAGGCTAAACGTGCCGCCGATCATGGTCGCGTTGGTCGCCCCGACGATGGGTGTGATGCCACCCAGGCCGGGCAGCCCTTGACCGTACTGCTGGCGCATGCCGTTCATGGTCTGGTTCCGCATCGCGTTGCGCGTGACACGCTTGCCGATCAAGTCGCCATCGCCATCACCATCCACGTCCATGCAGAACGTGGGGAGGCCGACCATCTGCACCGACGTCTCGGGGAAGTTCCCAACCCCGTCGTTGAAGAAGAAGCGGCCGATCCTTGAATCGAGTGCGGACGAGACGATCAAGATGTCGTTGTCGCCGTCGCCATCGAAGTCGCCCCCGATGGCACGTCGACCACGCACATCGTTGAACGCCACCAGGGAGGTGAAGGGCAGTTGCACTTCCTGAAACGCTCGCGCGGACTTCTGGAAGTGGACCGACACGTTTTGGCCGAACTGGCCGCCGGGCCAGCTCGCGATATCGAGGCTGCCATCGCCGTCGAAGTCCAAAATAGCGACTCCTGTGTCCGACATTTCAATCTGCCCCAGGCTAGACGCGTAGGCCATCGTCGCTGCTGTGAAACCTCCGCCGCCCAAGCCATAAGCGATGTAGCCGCCACCCAACAGATCAACAAACCCATCGCCATCGAGATCAACCGCGTCGGAGGCGATGGCGAGCTTCTGGATCTGAGGTGCTTCGGTAAAGAACCCGGCTCCATCGTTCAGCCAGATGCGGCCATCTTGGGTAAAGCTCTCGAGTCCGGCAAACACGTCAAGGTCTCCGTCTCCGTCGAGGTCGGCGACGAGGTTAGGAGCCAGTTCCGGCGTCACGAAGAAGTGAGACATGAACTGCGCGTCGCCTGCCGAGCATGGGCCGCCGTCGACATAGACACCACTGCTTAGGTTGAGCATCAGGCGCATGTCCAAGAAGGCGTTGTTCATGTCCCAGCGGTAGACGATCAGGTCGGCATCGCCATCTCCGTCGAAGTCGCCTTCGCTAGTTGGGCCCGTGTAGACCGATCCCGGCAGGACCGGCAGCGAGCTGGGCACCGTCACGAAGTTCCCTGCACCATCATTGATCTGGGTACTGAACGAGCCGGACCACTTCGACTTGACTCGAATGTCGGGGTCGCCATCGGAGTCGATGTCGAGCACCTGAACTTGGTCTTCCAACGTGCCGCTTAGGGGCTGCGGATCAAACGGGAAGCCGTCACCGCGATTGAAGATCACCGCGCGCCCGGCGACGAGGTCGAGGTCTCCGTCTTGATCGATGTCGTCGGCGCCCGCGAGCCGGAAGGCCCCGTAGCCGATCATCTCGTAAGCCAGAGCGAAGTTGCCCGTGCCGTCGTTCAGCGAGATGCGGAAGTTCGAAGGCAGCCAGTTGTAGGGCGTGCCCGAGGAGCCTCCTCCACCGCAGCAGAGGCCGTCGAGGTCTCCGTCGCCATCGATGTCCGCGAGGCGCGTGGCTGGCCCGCCAAGTGTATTGGCCTCGGCGACGAATCCGCCAGGGTCCGTGTTTCGCAGCACCACACAGTCGCTCCTGTCGGAGAACAAGACGATGTCGTCGTCGCCATCTCCGTCGATGTCGCCAGCGACGGGGTGCTGTCCCATGGATGGCGCGATGCCGGTGAAGAAGTGCGGACCCGACGTGCCCATCACCGCACCGCCGCACGGGATCAACTTGATCTCGTCGCCGTCAACCGTGAAGAGGTCGGGCCCGGGGATCGAGTCGAACTCGCCAGCTTGAAGCAGCGTGCCCTTGGGCAGGCTGGACGTCAGCTGAAAGCCAGAGCCCGTGTTGCGATACATGCGCACGCCGTGGCCGGCCACGGCGATGTCGTCGAGCCCATCGCCATCGAAGTCAGCGACGACGAGCGACTCGACCCCGAGGGGCTCATCCCATTGCTTGGTCGGAACGAGCGAGCCTTGCACCGTCTGGTAAATGCGGACCGTCGAGCCACCAAAAATGCTCTCGAAGGCGGTAGCGAAGTCGGCTGTCTGGTCGCCGTCGAAGTTGCCGGGTTCGAGCCCCCACGAGTCGAGACCTCCGACGGGGAGGCTCGTGTTCCAGTAGGGCTGGAACGTGCCATCGCCGAGGCTGCGCTGGACCTTGAGGGACACGGAGTTCTTGCTGCTGCCCCAGAAGAATCCGATGGCGTCTTTGAAGCCGTCGCCATCGACATCGGCGAGCGAAACGGCGGAGGACTTGTTGTCGAAGGCAACCGTCGCCGCGTTGTAGGGAGAGAGGCTCTCCTGCGTGGCGAGCGCGAGAGCGGGAAGGAGGCTGCAGGCAGCCAGGGCGGAGAGAGCGGGCGAGCAATGGGAGCGAAATCGAGGCGCGAACTTCATGGAGCTTTCCTTGGGAACAGATGGTTGCGGAGCGAAGGGTGCGAGCCCGAACCGCGGGAGACCGTACACGCGATTTGCGCTCTTGGGCAAGCGCGAAAGCGGTTTTGGGTCTGGGGCTACTGCTTCTTGCCGACGAGCAAGAGGTGCGTGCCCATGTCGAGGCAGCCGGGCTCTGCCGAGGCCTCGAGCTCCATGCGCAGGAGCTCTTGCCACTGTGAATCCGAGCTCTCGAGCTTCGCGAACTCGTCAGCCCATGTCAGCGCCAAGCACCCCGAGGCGGACATCGCAACCACCTCAAGGCCCGCATGCGTGGCGAGGTTTCGCAGCTCGCCACTCTTGAACATGTGGCATTGGTGGTTCACGCCCGCGTGGTTGGCCGGGGTCAGATCGCCCGTGCTCGTGATGCGCTCGTTGTCTGCGGGCGGGAGCTCGAGCACTCCCGTCAGGAACTTGTGACTGGTGCCCCATAGAGACATGACGCTGGCGAGGACGAGCCCGCCCGGCTTGCACACGCGGGTGCACTCGGCGAGAGCATCTGGCGCGCGGTCGAACACGTAACTCAAGGGGCCGCCGTAGGCGATGACCGCGTCGAAGCTCTCGGTTTCGAAGTCGTCAAGTTGGCAGATGTCGACAAGCTGCCGGCTCTCGACGGCGCTCTCGAATCCAAGCTCGCTGGCGTGCTGCTTGTGCAACGCGAGTTGCACGGGCGAGAGGTCGGCGACGACCACCTGGCACCCGAGTTCGGCAAGGATCTGCGTGAAGCGTCCGGGCCCCGCGCCAACCTCGAGCACGCGCGAGCCTGGCGCCACGAACTGGCGCAGGTAGTGCGAGTGGATGTGGAGGCTGACGCGCCCGCCGGCATCCACATGAAAGCGCTGCCACTCCTGATCGCCGAGCTTGTCGTAATAGGTTTGCGTCCAATCGCGATCGTAGTTTTCGGGGTCCGCCATGGACGCGACTCTACGTGGACTCGATTGAAATGCGCCCGGCTTTCTTGTTGATGTGGGGAGTGGTTTGCGCCGATCATTCACCGCTTGCCTCTTCCGCCGTCTCCACTCCAACAAGACACCCCATGCATAAGTCTCGGTTCATCCAACTGCCCGCGCTCGTTTTGATCTCCATCGGCCTTGCCAGTTGCCCCGGCGATCAGCCCGCGGACCCCACGGTATCAACGGCGCCGCTCGATGAAGTCGTTGCCGATGCCGCCGCCGGTGATGCGGACGCGATGGAGGCGCTTGAGTCAGAGGTTGAGAAGCTTGCCGAGGCCGCGCACGAGGCCTCCGTTGCGGGCGACCCGAAGGCGGCGGTGATGGCTGTGATCATGAGCGGCGACCTCGAGGGCCTCTTGCCCCTCGCCGAGTCGGGCAACGTGCTGGCGATGTTCGAGTGGGGCAAACTGCAGCTCGATCCGGTCGATCCGGCGGCGGTGCAGAAGGGCTGGGACTGGATCAAGAAGGCGGCTGATGCGGGCAACGCCGACGCGGCGTTCATGGCGGGCAAGAGCGCGTGGAACGGGCTCGACGGATTCGCAGTCGACACGGTCCAAGCGCGCAAGTGGCTCGAAGCTTCCGCGGCCGCGGGCAACGGCGAAGCGGCCTTTGCGTTGGGCACCTATTCGCGCTACGGGCTCGGGACTGAGACCGACTTGGAGGCTGCTAAGAGCTGGTATGAAGTCGCGCTCAAGCACGGCTTCAAGGCCGCGGCGGACGAGCTGAAGTCGCTGTAGCGAAGTCGGACTGGGACTATTGGCCCTGCCAGTCTCCGGCGAGCGCGCCCGGCGCGGCGGTAAGCGGGATGCGCAGACTTGTCATCTCAAGCCTGGCGATGATGTCGACGAACCCGGTTGCTTCCGCGTTCCAATCGGGTCGGAACTGGCTCTTTTGGATGTACCCGGGACCGAGGTCCTCGCACTCGAGCTCGCACACGAGGCCTTCCTCGGCGTTGTAGAAGCGCAGCACGTTGCCCGTGTGCCACATGATCGAGTAGGTGCCGGGCTCAAGTGCGGGCGCCGTGAGGGGCAGGCTGGTTTGCAAGAGGCCGATGACGGTTTCGTCCACGAGGGTTTCGCGCGTCTGCGCCGGAATGAAGAGCAGCTTGTCGAAGCCCGTGATGACGCGGTATTCGAGAGTGGGGGAGCTGCCCGTTGACGATGTCCAACGGGTCAGGCTGGCCGCGCTGAAGTCATCGAACCTGCCGGTTGAGAATGTTTGGTCGGGCGTGAGGTCAAGAGCCTGGAGTGCGAGCCTGCTGGCCAGGGCGCCAGGCGCAAGCGGCGCGCTGCAGCGGAAGCCGACTCCGTCGGTCGCTTGCCACGTCGCGGTGTTTCTGCGCGTGGTCAGGCGCGCGGCGATGCTCGGGCCGCTGAAGCCGCCGCCGCCGACGGTCATGTTCTTGGCCTCGAAGGCGGGGACTATATGCTCGGTTCCGGTCGGAAGCTCGACCTCAAGTGGCTCGAAACCTGGGTATGCGAGGAAGGGGCTACGGGTCCACTCCCAGACGTTGCCGGCGAGGTCGAAGATGCCTGTGGCTGGTGTCGAGTAGGGGTCTACGGGCGGGGCGAGCACGTGGCCTTTCGCGTCGATCCACGCGGCGCCGCCGGGGAAGCTGGCGACGGGCGCCGGGGCGCCTCGGTTGGACTCGATCGTGTTCGCGCGCGTGTCGCTGACCTCGTCGTCGCCCCATGGAAACTTGGCGGCACTCGCGCCGCGGCCTGCGGCTTGGAACTCTTCCTGTGACATCAGCCAGAGGCCGGCCCACTGCGCGTACGCCGCGGCGCCATCGAAGTCGACGAACACGACAGGCAAGAGCGCGGCGTTTTGGGGGACGGCCCACTCGCTTGTTTGCCAGTGTGCGCTCCACCACTTGGCCCCGTCGAAGGGCTGAGTCTTCGGGGGCGCAAAGCCGTTGTCGCGAGCCTCTTTTTTGACTTTGCCCGCTTCCGTGGCGTGCGCAAGGCCAGCTGCGCTGAGGGCCGCTTCGGCCCACGACTGCGGCGGCTTGGCGCCGGTGGCTTCGACGAAGGCGAGGTACTGCTCGTTGGTGACCTCGGTCGGCATCAGCGCGAAGTCCTCGAGCGCGACCGTGTGCTGCGGCGTCTCGCTGGCGAGCACACGCAAGCCGGTGGAGCCTATGAGCGCGCGGATCTCGTCGGTGTCGGCACCGATCGTGATCTGGCCGCCGGCGATGCGCACGAGGCCGGGCGGCGCGATCCATGGAGCGAACGAGCCGCCGGTCACGGCGGGCGTGCTGGGGAAGTGGGGCAGGCCGTCCGCCCCCTCTTGCGGGGTGAGGTCCGGTGTGCGCGTCGAGCGCCCAACCTCCGGCGAGAGCTCGGGCGTGCCTGACTCGGACCCCGTGCGCAGAACGAAGAAGACCCCCGCGGCAAGGAGCGCGAGAACGACAGCGAGGGCCGGTGCGAGGATCTTCATAGGGGACTCCGGTTGTGGAGGACGAGGACCTTGATGGTACCGGAGGTGGTGGGGCAGGTTTCGGCTAGGGGCTGAAGAAAAGAAGAGCCGCCGCACCGGTGGGACCGGTGCGGCGGCTCGATAGGGGCCGTGCCTTGTGGCTCAGTCGAGCGGCACTTGTACCTCGCCGTCGATGACGGCGGGCGCGTCCGTCACGACCGGCTCGGCGCCGTTCGCGGGGGCCGTGTAGTCGGCGAGCGTCGGAAGCACAAGGCTGTCGGCAGCCGAGATGTCGAGGCCGGGAGCCGCGCCGGGCGCCTCCGCGAGCGACTGCTCCATCTCGATCGCGCGCACTACGTACTCGGTGCCCGTCGGCCCCATCAGCGTGCCATCGGCAAGGCTGAACACGGGGTACCAGCGATCGAACACGCTGTCGTTGTTGAGGTCGACGCCCTCGCTCGGGATCCCGAACAGATCGCCGGGACCGTTGTAGTCGAGGTAATACGTCTCGCCATCATAAGTGGCATCCCCGTTGCGGTCGTTCGCCGTCGCGTGCGTGTAGACGATCTGCAGCGGCGGGTCGAACACAACCGGATCCCCGTTGACGTCGAGCACACCGCCGTATTGGTTCCACTCGTTGTGCCCGGTCTCGTAGGTGTAGAACTCGTCGAGATCCCAAACGTCCCAGGTGTTCACGATGCCGGCCGTATCGGTGACAAGCGGACCGCTATTCATGCCCCACATGTTGGGACCCATGGTCGGCACTTGCCCGGCGCTGAGCCCGACGGTTTGCGGGTTCGAGTCGTCGCCCTCGGCGTCGTAGTAGAGCGTCATGTCGCTCTTGTCGAAGCGGTACACGTGCGGCGTCGCGACAACGTCGGAGTTGGCCAGATACACGTCGCCGTTTTCCGCATCGGTCGCGGTCATGTTGGCCTTCAGGCAATCGATGTAGCCAAACAGCTCGAGGCGATCGCTCGGGAGACCGGTGAAGACCGTGCTTGAGGGGTTGATGAACTCTTCGGCGTAGAACGTGATGTAGGTTGCGCCTTCGAGGTACGTCACGCTGCCGCCCAGCTTGTTCGACCACATGTTGAGCCAGCCACCCAGTGCGACCATGTCGATCGACACTTCGGAGGGAAGGTCTTCCCACGTGTTGTTGACGTCGCTCCATTGCGCCGTGCGCCAGAACAGCGAGTCGTGGTACGTGACGAGATACTGGTTGCCGTCGAGCCAGTCCCAGAAGTCAAACGTCGTCGCGCCGAGATCAGCTAGCGCCATCGTGTTGCGGCTGTGGCGGATGAGTTTGCCGGGCGCTTTGAGAACCGTGTAGGTCGCGGGGACAGTTGTGTCGTCCCAGACCTCTTCGGTTAGCGTCTGACCATTGGTCAGCGTCACACCCTCGGGAGCCCAAAAACCGTAGTAGCCGATCCAGCCGTGCTCGCCGCCGGGCAGCGTAAAGCCGAAGCCCGAGTTCAGGTCCACGCGTTGGCCGATGTTGGGTCCCGTGGCGTTGTACAGGTTGTAGTTCCACGCGTTGGTCGTGAAGTCTGTGCGGCTCAGCGTCGTGATGGCGCCGCCGTCAGCCTGGCGCTTGAAGTAGGACTCGTCGAAAGCCACTTGCCACGACTCGGTCATCAGGCCGCTGTCGCCACCACTCCATCCGTCCCAGTAGCGGTACTGGCGCACGATCTTCGCGACGCCCGTGGTCTGGTCGGGAGACATCGTCACGTTGACTTGCGTCTTGTCGGCGAAGTCATCGAGGCCCACCGGCTGCGTGACGTCACCGAACTGGCTGTAGAAGCTGAAGCCGATGCTGCCCTCGCTGACATCGGTTGACGAGAGCGTCCCCATCATCGGCGCCGAGCCGATGTTGGCCGGGCTGTCGGCAAGCGCGAAGTTCAGCGTGAAGTTCCCAAATGGGCTCTCTGGGGAGGCTCCTTGACGGAGCTGCATGTCCGCGTAGATCAGCGAGTTGGAGGGGCCGTCCGACGAGTCGTCGGGGACCCAGAAGTGGACCGTCTGCGGCTGGGTGTTGGTGCCGCGCTGGCTGTCCACGGTGAAGAGCTCGAAGTCGCCGCCTTGCGCGCCGGAGGACTGGCCCTTGGTGTCGCTGCCGCCTGAGCTCTTGTCTTCCTCAGTCGCGACTTGCGCAATGTAGGGCCCGTAGTTGACCATCTTGCCGTAGGCCGTCGCCGAGGTCTGGGAGAGGATCGAGTTCACGGTCCCGAGCGATTCCATCGAAGGGTCGTAGACCCAGGTCTCGGCCGGGTCCAGCACGTAGTCGGAGTCGGCCGGGTAGATGCTCGCTCCCGGAGCGAGGCCACCTGCCGGGGGCGTGACCGTTTGCTCGGCCGTCACGACAGAGACCTGGCCGGGGCCCTCAAGGCCCACAACCGCGGCGGTGGTTCCGGAGGAGCCGCCTGCGCAGGCGACAAAGGGAGTGAAGGCGAGCGCCGTTAGAACCGGGCGAAGAGGGTACTTCCTAGACATATCGAGTTGTGCTGTTCGAGTCAGCGAGAGTGGTTGCCCTGGTCGCACGGGCTAGGGGTAGGGGCGCGACGGGGCGGCCTCAGGACTCGCAGCGACAGGCAAGCGGGGGGACTCCAGAGGCGCGTGGTGCGCTCCCTCCGTTCTCGGAATGCCGTCGCTTGATTCTTGAAGCTGGTCCCGAAAACCGCGGCTCGCGAAGTCGCCAGCCCTGTTGCACAAGTTGCGCTGTTCGGGCCGGATTGCGTTACGGGACGAGCGTAACCGCGACGGGGTTGCTGGTGCCTGTGACCGCGAGCGTGGCTGCGTCCAAAGTCACAAACGCGTGCTGGCCCATCGCGCCGACGAGGCTGGGGCTTGAGGCTGCGGGCAGCACGACGGCGGCGGTGGCAAGGCCGGCGGCGTCGAGGCTTCCGAACGACGCGGGCAGCGCGGGCGAGTTCGCGTTCAAGAGCGTGAACGTGAAGTAGGTGTCGAGGTTCAGCGGCAGCGTGAAGGCGCCCAGCGTGAGGCCCGGCGTTGTGCCCGTGACCGAGCCGAGCACCCAGTAGAGTTCGCCCGCGCGCGCGATGCCGGCGTGCAGCGCAAGGTGCTGCGTGCCGCCTGCGCTGAGGGAGAGCTCGGCTGCATCCGCAGAGAGCCACTCGCACACATCGAGCCCGCCGTCGAAGTCGAGGTCGGCGGCCGGGTCGGTGGCAAGCTGGCAGGCGTCGGGTTGGCCGTTTGCGTCGCAGTCGACCTCCGCGCCGCTCGCGATCTCTTGCGCGTCGTTGACACCATCGTGGTCGCAGTCGCCGGGCGCCGCGGTCCACGTTGCCGAGGCCAAGAGCTCGGGCGGCGACATGCCGGTGTTCAACCACGCGTCGAGCATGTCGGCGCCGGTGTTCGCGAGGAACGCCACGGCGCCCGTGCCGGCCAAGTCGAGGAACTGGATGTACTCCCAGCTAGTGCTTTGGTAGCGCAGCTCGAGCTGAGCCGAGGTCGCGCCAACCGGTGGCGTCAGCGTGAACTCGTCGTAGTGTTGGAACGTTCCGCCGGGGCCCGGGTTGCCGTACTGCGTCGTGGGCACCGGCAGGATGCTACGCTTCAGTGCCTCGTCATAGTTGAAGCCGTACGGCGGGATGCGGTGGTCTTCCAGAACCTGATCGTTCAGCACGAAGTGGAAGGTCTCGAAGCGCGTGCCCGCGGGCGTCGCGGCAAGCTCGCCAAGCGTGTGCGTCACGCTGCCATCGACCGGGTCATACGCCAACGGCAGGCCTGCGCTCTTGCCGATGCCAAGCAAGGTCTGCGCCCAGTCTTGGCGCATGCCCATGTGGACGTTGTAGTCACGAAGCGGCGTGTTCAAGAGCGTCTTGACGGTCAGCGCCGTGCCCTTGTGCGTCGTCGCGAAGTCGCCATACGTGCCTTGTTCGGCCAGCATTTGGCCATTCGGGCCGAGCCACTTCACCGCGAGCCACATGCGCCGGCCCTCGGGATAACCCGAGATCAGCTTGTGGCCGGTCAGGTTCGTCACGCGCACGGTGTCGCTCGTGACGTCGATCGCCGCGGCGCTTTGCAGCATGGCACGCGCGCGCACGATGCCATCGTCGATCGCCGAGATGTGCTCGGGGTACAGGCCGCCGCCCGCGACGAGCTTGCCTTGGGCGTCCAGGTACTTGATCGTCTCGGGCACCCACGTCGAGCCGCCGGTTAGGTCGTGGCGAGCGAGGTCCTTGTGGTCGGGCAAGAAGCCCTGCTTTGCGCCCTTGCCGATCGCCGGCTGCATGTGGCAGCTCTGGCAGGTGTAGAAGCGCGGCGCGCCGTCTTCGAAGTCGCCGCTGGGCACACCCGCCGTCGCGGCTTGGTACACGTCTTGGATTACGCCGCGCTGAAGTCCCGCGGGCAGACTCGCGTAGCTGCCCACGCGCGTGGTGCCAAACGAGCTGGCCATGAACTCGCTGAACGTGCGCTCGACCACACCGTATGCGTACGGCGGATTGTTGAAGGCCGCCTTCTGCGCAACCGGCGCGCCAAGCACGCCCGCGAAGCTGCCGGGCTGCAGCGCGACCATGGAACCGTGGCTGGGCGCGAGGTCGCCCGTGACGGGGTTCGAGACGTCGTGGCACGTGCCGCACAAGGCGGGGTCGCGCTGGAAGAGCGCTTGCTTCGTGCCGTGCAGCGCGGGGCTGCTCGCGTACGGGCCCATGCGGTCGGCGCCCGAGGTCATCACGTACTCGCCGGCGCCGCTCCATCCCGTCGGCGGAGTGCCGCCGTCGTGCGCCAGGAACGGCGCGTTTTGCACGCCGTCGTACTCGAGCTCGCTCGGGTTCACAAGCCCGTGGCAAAACGCGCACGTGACACCCTCGGCATCTAGCGCCGTCAGCCCCGAGCCATCGGTTGGCTTCGAGCGATCGTCCAGCCAACCGCGCGGCGCATGGCAGCGCAGGCACAGATCGCCGGAGCCGGGGAAGACCTCTTCCGCAACGGCGACCGTCGCCCAGTACAACGGGTCGCGCGCGGCGTGGCTCATCATCGAGCCCGACCACAAGTGCGCGGGCTCGATCGCCGCGTCATACCCGAAGTGGCACTGAAAGCAATTGCCCGTCGACTCCAGCACGGCGGACTCCGTCGGTTGCGTGCCGGGCAGCTGTACGTCGGTGGGGATCGTCGTGAGCTGCGCAGCGGCGGGCAGAGCGCAGAGGGCAAGCAGGAGAATCGTTAGGCACTTCATAGGAGGGGCTAGGACGCGGGCTGCTTGCGCGAGGTTCCACTTAGGCGCGTTCTAGTACGCAGGAAGCCCGGCGCACCAGCCTGTGCAGCCAAGTCCGGCGACGTGAGCGGGGAACTCAGTGGCCGACCCGGGACACCGAGTGCCGATCGGCTTGAGCGACATCCACCCAGATTCACCGCGAGCCCTTACCCTCTCTTTCGGGCACGCTTCTTGAGAAGAGAGGCGCTCCGCCCATTGACCTCTCCCTGAGTAAATCATGAAGCTCTCTCTCGCCAAGTTGCTCGCCGCGCTCGCGTTCGTCGCCACTTCCCCCGTCGCTCCCGCTCAGGATCTCCCCAGTTTCGGCAGCCTGCATCCCGGCGCGCAGTTGACGGACGATGGGTTTGGCGCTTCGATTGCCGTCGACGGCGACCGTCTGATTGCGGGCGCCACGCGGACCTCGCCCACGGGCACGTTGTCGGGCAGTGCCGAGGTGTTCCTGCGCACCGCAGCCGGCGACTGGGTCAAAGAGGCCGACCTCGTCCCGCCAACCGGCTTCAACTGGGACTTCCACGCGATGGGTGCCGGCGTTGCGATCGGTGGCAACTATGCGGCGATCGGTGGCGCCTTCGGCGACCTCGTCGTTGTGTACCGGCGCCAAGGCACGACCTGGTCCGTCGACGCTGTGCTGCAAGATCCCACCTCGGCGAGCGCGGACTCGTTTGGCTTACGCCTGGCCTTCGCCGGCGCGCAGCTCTTGATCGCGGATGAGCGTGAATCGCTCTCCAGCGGCGCCGAATCCGGCGCCGTCTATGTGTACGAGCGCAACTTGGCCAGCGCATGGACCGCAACGCAAGCGCTGCAGGCGTCTGACGCTCACGTCTTTGCGCACTTCGCGCGCGACATGGACGTCGACGGCGACCGCGCGGTGTTTGGCACGGCGCATAAGTTTGGCCTCGCCGGCGTGACCGATGGCGTGGCGTATGTCTTCGAGCGCAACACCGCCGGAGTTTGGAGCGAGGTCGCAAAGCTGACGGACGTGATCGGACTTGGGACCAAGTCCTTCGGCATCCACGTCGCGCTTGGTGGCGACTACGTTTTTGTGTGCGATCAAGTCGAGCTCGTCGGGACGGGGGCCCGTGGCAGCCTCAGTCTGTTCAAGCGCAATGCGCAAGGCGCCTTCCCGCTCGTTGGCAAAATCACCTCGCCGCAGCCCTCCTTTCAAGAGACGTTCGCCTTCGACGTGAGCGCGACGAGCGACCGGCTGTTCGTCGCCGCGCCGCTCACCACGGGCGACAACCAAATGGGCTACATGTTCGAGCTTGGCCCGGCAGGTTGGGTGCAGTCCGCGCGTCTCGTCGAGCCGCCGTACGTGGACCCCTTCGGGCTTGCCTATCGGCAGACCCCCGGCGCGTCCGTGTTTGCCAAGAACGAGCTGCTTGTCAACAACCTGTACTTCAGCCTTGTCAGCAGCTTCCTGTACGACGTAAACCGCTACGACGCGGGCGACTTCGCGGCCTCAGGCGACTCGCTGTCGGTGTCTCTAGGCGGGACCCAGAGCTTGTTCTTGCGCCCGGGCGCAAGCCACGCCTTCGAGAGCTACTTCGTCCTGGGGTCGTTGACGGGCACGAGCCCGGGCTTGCCCCTGCCGGGGACCGCGCTCACTTTGCCGCTGGTTCTGGATGGCTACTTCCTGTTCACGCTGACCGACCCCGCAGCGAACGCCCTGTTACCGGGCCACTTCGGCCTCTTGGACGCGAACGGCCAGGCGGCGACGGCCGTGGTTCTGCCACCGGCCTCGTCACCGGCACTGGCCGGTTTGACCGCAGCTCACGCCTTCGCCCTGCTTGGCCCCACGGGCTTCACCTATGCAAGCAGCAGCGAGGCGTTGAGCCTTCTACCCTAGGCCTCGCGGCGCTTGTCGAACGTCTTCTTGAGGACGCGGCTGAGCTTGCCCACGGCCTCGGCGACGGCCTTGTCGAGGTCGTCGCTGGCGTGTTCGGCGACGACGGGCTGCAGGCCCGCGGGGCGCGCCTCTAAAACGCAACGCTTGTCGTGGCTGCCCGCCTTGCCACCGTTGTCGTCGTGCAGGTGGACCTCGACGCGTGTGATCTGATCGGCAAAGCGCTCGAACTCGGTGTTGATCTTGTACTCGACGAAGCGCTCGATGGCGTCGGTCTTATCGACGGTGCCGTAGTTGATCTGGATCAGCATGTTCGTTTGGGTGCAGTGGTTGAAGAAGGGGATGGTCCGGCTGTGCGGGCCAAACCTTGGCGACGCAGCGGTCGGCATTAAGGCAGCCGTTGATCGCCAGATGAGTCGGGAGAGTCTGCTGGTTTCACGGGCGAGGTCAAGCGGTCTTCTCAAGCGCGCGATCGAGGAACGCGCGCAGGTCGTGCATCTGGCCGGCGCCAAGACCTTGGCCTACGTAAGAAGCTCCATAAGTGAGTGCGGTGATCAGAAGTGCGCCCGGAGTCGCATAAAGCCCCCAGGGAGTTAGATCGAGCACAACCTGCACGGCCCCCAAGATCAATAGGCCAAAAGTCAGGATGATGCCCATGGCATAGCCAGCTAAATAAAGCCCCCAGATGTGGGGGTGGGGGCCAAAGCGGGCCTTGATCTGGGTGCCCGTGGGCGTCACGGAGACCAAGCCGGACAGCTGGGGCGACCAGAAGTGAACGCGCTCGTCCGAGAGCATCAGCTCGATCTTGCCGCCGTCATCGAGCACGAGGCCGTGGAATTCGGGGTCGGCCTCGAGGGCTTCGCGGAGGGTCGCGAGCACGGTCTTCGCGGGCGAAGTGAATTGCAAATCGAAGCGCGGGCGCGGACGTGGCCGCGAGTTGTATTTGCCGTCTGGGTCATAGCCGGCGTGCGCGTGGGGGGCTTCCATACCGGAGGATCCCATGAACAGTGGTTAACCCGGAGCGGTTTTTTGGGTGCTCTTCGTGGCTGAATCCACCCAAGTACCTTGGACTCGGCTATTAATGGTGCGCCCCCGTCCCGTCGATAGGATGTGCAGACGTGCGCCCCCCTTCTAGAATTCGAGCCCCTCAACGATGACTCCCCTGAGCCGCAAGTTGCGCCTAACTTACTTCACCGCAGTGATTTGTGCTGTTGGTGCCACTCCCTCACTGGCCTACATTGGCCCCGGTGCAGGGATTGCCGCGGCCGGCAGCGTGATGGTGCTTGTGGGCACCTTCCTGCTGGCGTTCGGGATCATTTTGGCCTGGCCTGTGAAGGTTGTGGCCCGCGCTTTCACGCATCGCGCGAAGACGAAGCCGCGCATCAAGCGCGTGGTTGTGATCGGTCTGGATGGCCTCGATCCGGGGCTGGCCAAGCGCTTCAGCGACGAGGGCTTGATGCCCAACTTTAAGGCGCTCGAAGAGCAAGGCTGCTTCAGCGAGCTCGCGACTGCCTGCCCCTCGATCTCGCCCGTCGCATGGTCTAGCTATGCGACCGGTGTGGATGCCTCGCGGCACAACATCTACGACTTCTTGACGCGCGATCCCTGCTCGTACTTGCCGGTGCTCTCGTCGACCGAGACGAAGACGATGCCGCGCACGTTGAACCTGGGTTTCGCGAAGATCCCGTTCGGCCAGCGCATCGTGCACCGCGCTCTGCAGAAGAGCCAACCGTTCTGGAAGCTGCTTGGCGCTCAGGGCATCTGGTCATCGATCATCCGCGTGCCGATCACGTACCCGCCGAAGAAGTTCAAGAACGGCACGTTGCTGTCGGGCATGTGCGTGCCGGACCTGCAAGGAACGCAAGGTAGCTTCTCGTTCTACTCGACCAAACCACGCCCGTCTGGCGAGCAGATTGGCGGGCAGCAGTACCAAGTCCGCATCACCGGCGACTATGGCAACCAGATCACGTCGAAGCTGAAGGGCCCACCCGGCGCTGATGGCCACGCGATGCGCAGCGAGTTCACGGCAACGTTTGACGTCGACGCGCGCACGATCACGTTCCAAGCGGGCAAGGAAGAGCACACCGTCGACTTCCGCGAGTACACGCCGTGGATGCGCATCGAGTTTGACGGCGGCGTCGCCGGCATCGCGCGCTTCTACTGCCAGCAGTGGGAAGGCGACGACATCGGCATCTACGTGACGCCGGTGAACATCGACCCGGACAGCCCGGTCATGCCGATCAGCCATCCGTTTGTGTACTCGATCTATCTCGCGAAGCAGATCGGTCCGTACGCGACGCTTGGCTTGGCCGAGGACACGTGGGCGCTGAACGAGCGCGTGGTGGACGAGGAGTGCTTCCTCAAGCAAGCGATGCTGCTCTTCGAAGAGCGCAAGAAGATGCTGTGGGAGGTGCTCGACAAGACCAAGAAGGGCTTTGTCACCGTCGTGTTCGACACGTCGGACCGCATCAGCCACATGTTCTACCGGTACCTCGATCCGACGCACCCCGCGAACGCCGGGCGCGACACCGAGATCCACAAGAACGTGATCCGCGACACGTACGTCAAGATGGACGAGTTCCTCGCCGAAGCGCGCGCGAAGATCGGCGACGAGAAGGACACCTTGTTGATGGTGATCAGCGACCACGGCTTCACGAACTTCCGCCGCGGTGTGAACTTGAACACGTGGCTGAAAGAAGAGGGTTACCTCGTGCTCAAGGAAGGCTGCGAGACGTCCGGCAACTACTTCAAGGATGTCGACTGGGACAAGACGAAAGCGTTCACCCTGGGCTTGACCGGCGTCTTCATCAACCGCAAAGGTCGCGAGGGCAAAGGCATTGTGCAGAAGGGCGCCGAGATGAACGCGTTGATCGCCGAGATCAAAGGCAAGCTCGAGAAGCTCGTCGATCCGATCGACGGGAAGCCCGTGATCCGCGAGGCGTTCATCACAACGGAGATGCACAGCGGCCCGTACGCTGACATGGCTCCCGAGCTCTTGATCGGGTACCACAAGGGCTTCCGCCACTCGTGGGAGTGCGCGGTGGGTGCTGTCACCGCCGACACATTTAGCGACAACATCAAGACCTGGTCGGGCGACCACTGCGTCGACCCGCGCCTCGTGCCGGGTGTCTTCTGGTCGAACCGCTCCATTAATAAGGACAAGCCCGAGATCACGGACCTGGCGCCGACGATCCTCGACCTGTTCGGTGTTGATCGCCCCAGTTACTTGAAAGGCGACTCGCTGTTCGACGGCGTGGACTTGACCCTCGGCGCACCGAAGCCGGCGAAGAAGAAAGAAGGAGCCCAAGCATGAAGCTGCCCCGCTGGACAACCTACCCCGCGTTGATGGTGCTCTCGGGCGCCATCTGGATGGGCGTGCCGCACACCACCGAGGATCCCAATGTGGGTGCTGCGGCTGCGGCGCGGGCGAGTGCGCCGACCACGAAGTATCCGCGCCTCGTGATCCTTGGTATCGACGGGCTGGACCCCGACATCCTGAAGGAGTGCATCGAGCTCTACCCGGAGCGCACGAAGCACTTCCAGGCGCTGCAGATGGCGGGCGCGGGCATCCAAGATCTGGGCACCTCGAACCCGCCGCAGAGCCCGGTTGCGTGGTCGAACTTCATCACCGGCATGAACCCCGGCGGTCATGGCATCTTTGACTTCATCCACCGCGATGTGACCACGCGCTCGATCAAGTCGTCGATCATGAACGACGAGGCCGGCACCGAGATCCACATCCCCGGTACGACGTACAAGATGCCATGGGGCGGCTCTTCCGAGCCGAACCGCACCGGCGAGCCCTTCTGGGCGATCCTTGGCGATCACGACGTGCCTGCCGATGTCTGGCGCATGCCGATCAACTACCCCGTGACGGCGGGCAAAGGCCTCTCGTTCCCCGGCATGATGACGCCGGCTGTCGACTCGGCCTATGGCGAGGCGACTCTGTACACCACCGACGTCGCGACGGCACAGGGCAACCACGGTCGCCTCAAGCAGGTGCGCTTTCGCAGTGGCAAGTGCGACACGGTTGTTCAGGGTCCGACGAACAGCTTCAAAGATCGCGAGATCACGGTTGCCGGCGAGGATCATCGGGTGCCCGAGATCGCGACCGTGCCGATGACGATCTACAGCGACGAAGAGTCGAACGCCGCGGCGCTCATCGTCGGCGATTCTACGATCGTCTTGAAGCCCGGCGAGTGGAGCGACTTCGTGTCGGTCGACTTCTCGATGCTGCCGATGGGCGCGTCGGACATGTCCGGCATCGTGCGCTTCTACCTGCGCAGCGTGGCGCCTGAGTTCGAGATGTACATGTCGCCGGTCAACATGGATCCGACCGCGCCGGCCGCCGTGATTTCCGAACCCGACGACGCGAGCGAGTGGCTCGCGGACGAGATCGGGTTGTACTACACGCAGGGGATGGCCGAGGACGTCGGCGCGCTCAAGCACCACTTGATCACGGTCGACGAGTTCATGCACCAGACCGGGCTCGTGTTTGATGAGCGTGGGCGCATGCTGGACGTGGCCCTCGACCGTTACATGGACAACGAGGAGGGCGGCTTGCTGTTCTTCTACTACTCGTCCGTCGACCTGACGAGCCACATGATGTGGCGCCTGACCGACCCCGAGCATCCCTTCTACGACGAGGAGTTGGCGTCGCACGACTCGAGCTGGTACTCGCACCGCGAGGGCAGCACTTGGAAGGACACGGTCCACGACGTGATCTTGCGCATGGACCCCGTCTTGGGCGAGATCCAAGACCGCATCGGTCCCGACGCGGGCTTGGTGGTGATGAGCGACCACGGTTTCGCGCCCTACCGCCGCAAGTTCGACCTGAACTCGTGGCTGGTTGACGAGGGCTACCTCGTGCTGAAGGAAGGCCTGGACAAGGAGCTACCTGAGGGCAGCGAGGGCGCCACGGAAGTCCACCTGACCTTGGCCGCCGACTGGACCAAGACCCGCGCCTACGGCATGGGCTTCAATGGTCTGTACTTGAACCTGAAAGGCCGCGAGCTGGACAACCCGGAGACGCCCGATGTCGACGAGTCCGGCATCGTGAATCCCGGCCCCGAAGCCGACGCGCTTTTGGCCGAGATCAAGGCGAAGCTCGAGGCGCTGATTGACCCCAAAGATGGGGGCGATCCGATCGTGCGCTGCGACCTTGGCAGCGTCGCCTACTCGGGTACCCGAGTCCCCGAAGCCCCCGACCTCGTCGTGGGATACAATTCGGGGTACGGCAACTCCGACGAGGCCTCGCTCGGTCGCGTGACCCACGATTGGCTCAGCGACAACCTGGGCGGCACCTTCAACGGCAGCCACCTGATGTGTCCCGACGTCGTCGCGGGCATCCTGATCACCAACCGACCCTTAGAGACCGGCATGCACAACCTCCCGGATGTGACCGCCGCAGTCCTTCGTTTCTACGGCATTGATGTGCCGTCCTACATGGTCGGCACTCCCGCCTTCAAGTAAACCCTCAAACCCCTCTTCAAACATGTTCGGTAGCGGCAACAAGATCAAACTCGACAAGGACATCATCGAGCGCATCAAGCGCGTCTCGGAGGTCGCCGGTTACGCCTCTCACGAGGAGTTCATCACGCACGTGCTTGAGCGCGAGCTTGCGCAGTTCGAAGGCGATGACTCCGACGAGGACATCACCGAGAAGCTTCGCGGCCTTGGCTACATTTCCTAGCCAGCCCTCCTTCACCCCCTCACTTCCCCCTGAGTGACGCTCTTTGTTGAGCGGCACGACGCCCGACTTCATGGACGCGCTCAACGGCTTCTGCAACGGCCTCTTCAACATCCTCTTCGCTCCCTTCGACGAGCTCGGAGGGTTCGGGGCATTGGTCACGATCACGATCGTCTCGATCGTGTTCATGCCACTCTCGATGCTGTTCTTCAAGCGCTTCAGCTCCCAGTCCGGGATTGCTGCGGCGAAGGGAAAGATCAAGGGGCACATGATCGAGATCCGCATCTATCAGGACGACCTGCTTGTCGTCATGAAGGCTGTGGGCAAGGTCCTGTACTACAACTTCAAGTACCTGTTCTTGAACTTCGCGCCGTTCATCCCGATCTCGGTGCCGTTCGTTCTGGTCGTTGCACAGCTTGTTGTGCGCTTCGGCTTCGCGCCGATCCCGATCGAGCAGCAGGACCTCTCCGGCCTGCAAGCCGGGCAGGGGATCACGATCAGTGTGCACATGCAGCCGGGCCACGAGGCCGAGGCTGGCAACTTGAAGCTGGTCCTGCCGGACACTCTGAAGGCGATCTCGCCGCTCGTGCGGAACGCCGCTGACGGTGTCGCATTCCAAGAGGTCGTTGCGGTGGCCCCGGGGGCGAAGGACCTGCAGCTCGAGGCCGGCGGTCAGACGATGACCAAGCGCATCGTGACCGGCGACGAGATCGAGCGCCTGATGCAGCCCGAACGCGTGAACGACTTCTGGTTGGCGTGGCTCTGGCCGGCCGAGCCGACGTTCGGCGGCGACTCGCATTTTGGGACCGTCTCATTCGCCTATCCGGCGCGCGAGCTGAAGTGGATGCCAGATGGGGCCGAGGGTGTCTTCCTGATGTTCTTGATTATCGCATTCGTGATTGGCGGTGCCGCGATCAAGGTCTTCGACATTCAGATCTAGTACGCGACACGGATTCCATTTGGTGAACCGGGCTGAATCCCCGTTTCAGTGGTAAAAGAGGGGCATGCAAAAGCTGCCTCTCTTTTTCGTGACTCTCGCACTCGCACTTCTCGCCGGACTCACTGCTCCCGCCGCTGCTCAAGGTGGATGGGACACGGTGAAGAAGCCCGAGCTCGGGCTGACCTACAAGATGGCCCGGGACTATCACCCGATCCCCGTTGATCCGCTTGAGAAGTTCATCAAGCTGATCTACGAAGAGGACATCCCCAAGAACAAGAAGGAGCAGAAGCAATTCCTACCACGCATGGAGGTCGTGTTCATCGACCACAGCTTGGGTGCGGCCGCGCCGACGACGGGCGACGAAGAGGCGCCGATTGACTTCGGCGATGGGGACGGCAAGAAAGAGGACGACAAGTCCAAGGAGCCGCCACCGATCAACAGCCTCGAGCGCTACATCGAGCAAGAGGCACGCGGGTGGGAGCTTGGCACCAACGAAGAGCAAAAGGAGCGCGACGGTTACACGTACGTCGAGCATGAGTTGCTTCCGAAGAAGGGCAAGTGGCGCGGCCTCGTCTACGCCTTCAGCAACGGTCCGCGGACGGTCGCCTTCATCGGCTACTGCCACGACGATGACATGAAGGAAGAGAAGAAGATCTGGGACGGGATCATCAAGAAGCTCCACTTGACCGACCCCGATTTTGCGAAGCTCGACAAGGAATCTCAGAAGCAGCTCGAGCTGTACCGGAAGAAGGGCTACCTCGACCCCGAGTTCCGCGTCAAGGCGCGTGCGGCGCTGCCGAAGGGCTGGAATTCCGAAGACACCGAGAACTACATCTTGGTCTACGACACGAAGGATGAACCTCTCTTGCGTCTGATCGAGCGCGAGCTCGAGGCGATCCGCAAGGAGTACGAGAAGCTGTTTCCGCCGCTCGCGCCGGTGACCGCCGTGAGCCGTGTGCGCATCTGCAAGGACCGGCAAGAGTACTTCTCTTACGGCGGACCGAAGGGAAGCGGCGGCTACTGGAACTGGAAAGCGGAAGAGCTGGTGTTCTTCGACTACGAAAACGTCGACGGCGAGGCGGGGACGGGCAAGGCCAACTCGCGCATCGTTCTGTACCACGAGGCGTTCCACCAGTTCATCTACTACTCGTCCGGCAGCTTCAGCCCGCACTCGTGGTTCAACGAGGGCACAGGTGACTACTTCTCGGGCGCGAAAATCTCGGGGGGCAAGGTCAAGAAGATCGGCGTGAACCCGTGGCGGATCCAGACGATTCAGACGATGATCGAGCGCAAGATGACCGCTCCGTGGAAGGACATCATTGGCTGGAGCCAGGGCGAATACTACGGGCGCAACTCGGAGGGCCTCTCGGGCGGCGCCTGCTACGCGCAAGGCTGGGCGATGATCTTCTTCCTACGCGAGTCCAAGGTGGCGAAGAAGCACGAGGTCTGGTCGACGATCCTCGACAATTACTTCAACACGCTGCGAGAGACCTTTAACGAGGGCAAGGCCGCGCTCGTTGCGGACGGCAAAGGCGAGGACGAGCGCGCCATGAACGAGATGGAACAAGAGGCCCGCGAGAAGGCCATCGACATGGCCTTCGAAGACGTCGACTTCGACGAACTCGAAGAGGCCTGGGCCGACTACATCATGGGCCTGAAGGTCCCCAAATAGGCTACGGAGCTGCCTCCCCCTATGTCCGAAAGCTCTCCCAACGCTGCCCTGCGCGGTCGCTTCGCGAACGTGCTCAACCTGACCGATGTGCCCGGCGAGGCATGGGCCCGCGAGACCGGTCGATTTGGGCTCGTCGGCCAGGAGGTTGCCGTGGAGCTCGGATCCAAGCAGCTTGGCTACTGCGTTGTCTCGCTCGACCCCGGCCGCGCCTCGTGCCCTTACCACTTCCACCATAGTGAAGAGGAGGTGTTCCACGTGCTCTCTGGAATGGGAGTCTTGCGGCAGGGTGATGCGGACGGCGAGGAAGAGGTGCCATTGCGCGCCGGCGACTTTGTCTCGTTCCCCGCGGGGACGGGCATCGCGCACCAGCTGATCAACCGCTCGGACAAGCCCTTCGTCTATCTCGCGATCAGCAACCGGGTCCCGGCCGACGTCTGCGAGTATCCAGACTCAGACAAGCTCCTGGTGCGGAAGACGGGCACACTGGTACGCCGCAGTCCCACCCTGAGCTACTTCGACGGTGAGACCAGCGACAGCTAGGCGCGGTCCCCTGGCTTAGTCCAGAGCGCCGGACTTGCCGATCGCCTCGAGGACACGCTCGGTCCACGCCGGACGGCACATCACGTATTCGTGGTTGTGGGGGTCGGCTTGGTTGTAGGCGTGCTCGGTGCCGTCGAGTTTGCACACGTGCCAACCGGCTGCGCGGGCGATCGTCTCGGGGGCGCAGGTGTCCCACTCTTTCAGGCCGACTTTGTGCAGGTAGAGGTCGGCTTGGCCGGTCATCAGGCGGCAGGCTTTGTTGCCCGCGCCGCCATAGGGAATCATCTCGCCGGCCGAGATCGCTTTCGAGAAGGCCTCGACCCATGGCGGCGTGTGGCTGCGGCTGACGACGATGCGCGGCGCGTCCACCATGTCGGATGTGGTGTCGACAAGCTCGCCTTTGCCTTCGAGGCCGACGCGCTCGCGGCCCTCGATCGCGACGCCCCAGATTAGGAGCTCTTGCGTCGGCAAGTAGACGACGCCGATGCCGCACTTGCCGCCGAACGTCAGGGCGACGTGCACGCCCCAGTCCTCGCGCAGCTGGCTGAACTCCTTGGTGCCGTCCAAAGGATCGATGATCCAGGTGCGGAACTTCTCGAGGCGGTGCGGCGTGTCGACCGTCTCTTCGCTCAAGATCCCGTCTTCGGGATAGCGACCCTGAATGACGCCTTGCAAGTAGCCGTCGGCGGCCTGGTCGCCGATGTCGGCGAGCATGCTGCCCTCCCAGCGGCCGGTGTCGCGCAGATCGGCGACGCGCTTGCCCGCCGAACGGGCGATCTCGATGGCGAAGGCGAGGTCGCGCTCGAGCGCCTCGTCGGTGTAGTTCTGGGTCGTGGTCTCTTGGGTGCTCATGGGGAGAGGTTACCGAGTGAAGGCCCGCGCGAGGCTTCCTAGCTCGCTGGAATCCTTGCAAGAATTGCCAAGTGCGTGTGAATGTAGGCGTGGCGATGTCGTATCAATGTGATATCACTTATAGTGAGCGCTGAACCTCTGTTCGCGCGCCCACTCTGCCCCATCTGGAAACCGAACCATGAATCCTGAACCACGTCCCGACTCTGTCGAGGTTGCCGGCCACGCCCGCGCTGGCGCTCCGGTTTTGACTGCCTACCTTCTCATCTTGATCACGGCGATCCTGGGCATGATTCGGCTCGGCGATCGCGGCGAGAGCGAGATCGTCGGCCTCCTGGTTGTGCCGACCATCCTGTTCGCCATCATCACGTTGATCGGCTTCATCGTCGTGCAGCCAAACACGTCGGCCGTGCTTGTGTTCTTCGGCAAGTACCGTGGCACGATCCGCAAAGAGGGCTTCTATTGGACGAACCCGTTCATGGCGAAGACCAAGATCAGTCTGCGCGCGAACAACCTGGCGAGCGAGACGATCAAGGTGAACGACCTGAACGGCAACCCGATCGAGATCGGTGCCGTGGTTGTGTGGCGCGTTGACAACACGGCGAAGGCGAGCTTCGATGTCGAGGATTACGAGGACTACGTCAAGGTGCAGATCGAGACGGCCGTGCGCGAGCTGGCGAAGACGCACCCGTATGAGTCGCACCGCGACGAGGACGGTGGCCTCGATCCGCAAAGTGGTGATCCGGCTGCGCTGCGCGACGGCGGCGAGGTCGTTACCAACGAGCTGACCGCCGAGCTGCAGAGGCGGCTCAACCGCGCGGGCATCGAGGTGCTCGAGGCGCGCATCAGTCACTTGGCCTACGCGCTGGAGATCGCGTCGGCGATGCTGCAGCGGCAGCAGGCGGCCGCGATCATCTCGGCCCGGCGTCTGATCGTCGAAGGTGCAGTTGGCATGGTCGAGCAAGCGATCGCCGGCCTCGAGAAGAAGGGCGTGGTCGACCTCGACGACGAGCGTAAGGCGACGATGGTCTCGAACTTGCTTGTGGTCCTGTGCAGTCACGCCGAGCCGACCCCCGTCGTCAACGCGGGCGGCGTCTACAACTGATCTCGAATGGCCGAGCCGAAGAAGCGAAGAGTTGCGCCCGATGCGCTCGAGCCCCCCAAAAGAGGGGCCGAGCGTAAGGCGCTCTTGCTACGGCTCTCGCCAGAGTTGCACGAGGAGCTGCGGAAGTGGGCGGCTTCCGACATGCGCAGTCTGAATGCGCAGATCGAGCTCCTGCTGCGCGCCGCGGTGAAGCGGCGCAAGGCCTAGGTCAGCTTGGTGAGCAGCGCGGTGAGCGCGACCTCGGTGCGCAGGATGCGCGGGCCGAGGTGAACCTTGGTGCAGCCGGCTTCGGCAAGCTTGTCGACCTCGTAGGGTAGCCAGCCGCCTTCGGGACCGATGCACAAGAGCGTCGCGCCGGGGGCGGCGCCGGGGCAGGGCGCCTCGGCGATGGGGTGGGCGACAAGCGCGCGCCGTCCCTCGGCGAGCGCGGGCAGCTCGTCCTCGACGAACGGCTTGAACAGCTTGCGCATCGCGACGCGCGGCAAGACCGTGTCGCGGGCTTGCTCGAGCCCGAGCACGAGGTGGTGGCGCAGCGTCTCGGGCTCGAGCACCGGCGTCTGCCAGTAGCTCTTCTCGACGCGCCAGGCGTTCAGCAGCGTGATGTCTTTGACGCCAAGCGAGGCTGCGGCTTCGAGGCAGCGCTTCAGCTGGCGCGGGCGCGGCAAGGCGAAGACCAAGTGCAGGTCCAGCGCGGGCGGAGGATCTTCGGTCAGGTCGACATCCAGGAGCGCCTCTTCTTCATTGAGCTCGGCGACCACAGCGCGCCCCATGTGGCCGTTGACGAGCCCGACGCGCAGCTCGTCGCCAACCTTCGCACGGTGGATGGTGCGCAGGTGTTCGAGGCGTCGACCCGACAGGCGCAACCGGCCCGGCGCCTCGAGGTCGGTGGCCTCGAACAAGATCAGGTTCATGCCGTTAGCAGCCGCGCTTCTCGTAGATCGCGATCGTGACACCACCCGGATCGTCAAACACCGAGAAGCGTCCAGAGTCGCCGATATCCTGGGGCTCTTGGTGAATCGTGGCGCCAAGCTCACGCGCCTTCGCGGTCGAGGCGTCGCAGCTCTCGACGGCCACGTAAGGCAGCCAAACCGACGGGCCGCCGGCGCCCTCGGGCATGGGCATGGCGCCGCCGACGGCGTCCATTTGTCCGCCGCCCGGAGGCGTGAACAGCGTGTATGTGAACTCGCCCATGTCCATCTCGAGCGTGTCCCAGCCAACGACCTGCTTGTAGTGCGCGACCTGCGCGGCATGGTCGTTGGTCAAGAGCTCGACCCAGCAGAAGCGGCCCGGATCACCGGAGGAGTCCCACGACTTGCGATCGGCGTGCGCAGGCTGAAAGGGCGCGAGGCTGGCGCCCTCGGCGTCGAGGAAGATCTGCAGCTTGCCCGTGTGGGGGATGTCCATCAGCGGCGTGGCGGCCTTGGCGCCGGCAGCGTCTGCGCGCCCCGCGTAAGCCTCGATGTCTTCCGTGCCGACGTAGACCTGCCACATGGTGGGCGCGCCGGGGTGCGCCGGAGTCAGGCCGGCGACGGTCTCGTCGCTGTCCGCTGAGGCGTAGAAGTGCAGGTAGGTTTCGCGCTCGTCTTCGCGAATCGCCCAGCCAAACAGCGCGCCGTAAAAAGCGGCCGAGGCGTCGACATCGCTACTGTGGAGTTCGTTCCAGATGATCTTGTGTTCGATGCTCATGGGAGTGCGGGGTTAGCTGTTTTCGACTAGGACGAGCTCGTATTGATGAGAGAGGTAAGCGGCGATCAGCGCGTCAATACTGACCGCCCTGACTTTCAACGAGATGGCGACGCGGCTCTTCTCGAGCGGATAGATTGCGAGGTCGAAGATGTGGGCACCCATACCGACTGCGATCGATGCAGGGTCGAGCTTCGAGACAGCCCGCGCCGGGGCGCGCAGGACAAGCCGGTGGCCGCGTTGGCTCATGCCACGGCGAACGAAGAGTCTGAAGATGTCGGACTCGGTCAAGATGCCCTTTGCCTGTCCGTCCTCGATGACAGGCAGTGCGCTGACTTTGCAGCGCAGCATCAGCTGGGCGGCTTGCTCGACGGAATCGTTGGGGTGCACCGAGAAGAGCTCGTGATGGATCACGGTCTCGATGTGCCGAGAGAATGCGGGGTGCGTCGCGTCTTGATCGAGTGCGGTGATGCTGTCGGGCGAGATCCGTGCGAGGTCCCGGTCGGTCAGCATGCCGATCACCTTGCCGTTCTTGGTCACGGGCGCCCGCCGCAACTTGTGCTCGGCGAACAGCGCTGCGGCCGCGCCACACGTGAGACGGCCGTCGAGAGTTTCGACGGCCGTGGTCATCAAATCGCGAACTAGCACGGCATGATTTCGGCGGCGCAGACCTTGAACTCGGCCGTGCCGGTGACGGCGTCGCCCGCGTCGTTCGTGAGCTCATTTGCGCGCGACTCGGCGAAGTGCAGCGGCATCCAGATGCAGCCGGGGCGCACCTCGCGCGTGACAAGCGCCATGGCTTGAATCGTGCCGCGCCGCGTCGTGACCTTGACGTTCTGCCCATCCACGACCTTGCGCTTCTTCGCGTCGCGCGGATGCAGCTGCACAAAGTTGGCGGGCTGCTTGGCAACCGGCCCCGCGTCGCGCCGCGTCTGCGTGGCGGCGTTGTAGTGGTACAGCGTGCGTCCGGTCGAGAGCAGCAGGCCGTAGTCTTCGTCGGGAAGCTCCATCGACGGCCGGTAGTCGACCGCGGTGAACAGGCCCTTGCCGCGCAGGATCCCGTTCTCGTGCAAGAAGCGCGTGCCGGGATGCTGTTCGTCGGGGCATGGCCACTGCAAGCCGGTGAAGTTCTCGCCGCTCTCGTCCATCGCGTCGAGGCGCGCATGCGTGATGCCCGCGAACTTCGGAGCGTGCAGACGGAACTCGTCAAACACAGCGGCGGTGGAGTCGTGGTCCCACGTCGCGGCTCCGGGCGCGACGCGCCGACCAAGCTCTAGGAGGATCTGCCAGTCGGCACGCGCCTCGCCGGGTGGCTCGACGGCTTTGCGCACGCGCTGCATGCGCCGCTCGGAGTTCACGAACACGCCGTCCTTCTCGGCAAAGTTCCCGGCCGGCAACACGACGTCGGCAAAGCGCATCGTCTCGTTCGGGAAGATGTCCTCAAGCACAAGGAACTCGATGTCGTTCATGCGCTCTTCAAGGGCGAGCACGTTGGGCTCGGATAGCAGGATGTCCTCGCCCATCACGAAGAACGCTTTGATGGACGAGCCGGCCATCTTCATCATTTGGTTCAGGTTGAGCCCCGGCTCGGGCGAGAGCTCGCGCCCCCAGACGGCTTCGTACTTCGCGCGCACCTCGTCGTCATCCACGCGCTGATAGCCGGGATAGAAGATCGGCGACGCGCCCGCATCGTTCGCGCCCTGCACGTTGTTTTGCCCGCGCAGTGGGTTGAGCCCCATCGACTCGGCGCCCAGGTGTCCGGTCATCAAAACCAGGTTCGCCAGCGCGTACACGTTGTCCGTGCCGTGGCTGTGTTCGGTGATGCCCAGCGTGTAGTAGATGCCCGCCTTGCGGGTCTTTGCGTACTGACGCGCCGTCCACCTGATGTCTTCGGCGGAAACGCCGCAGACAGCTTCCGCGCCCTCGGGCGTGTAGCTGGCCAGCTTCTCTTCCAGAGCCGCGTAGCCTTCGGTGTTCTGCTCGATGAATTCCTTGGCAACCAAGCCATCTTGCACAATCACGTGCGCCATCGCGTTGAGCAGCCAGACGTCCGTACCCGGCTTCAGCTGCAAGTGGCGCTCGGCGATCGACGTCAGCCAGATCGCGCGCGGGTCGGCGACGACCAGCTTGGCCCCGCGCCGCACGGCGCGCTTCATCTCCATCGCGATGATCGGATGGGCCTCGCTCGTGTTGCTGCCGGTGACGAACAGGAAGTCCGCCTCACGTATCTCGCGGATCGAGTTCGTCATCGCGCCCGCACCAAATGTTGTGACCAGACCGGCCACGGTGGGGGCGTGTCATGTCGCCGCGCATTGGTGCACGTTGTTCGTGCCAAAGCCCGCTCGGCTGAGCTTCTGCACCAAGTAGTTCTCCTCGACCGTGCAGCGTGAGGACGACACGAAGGCCAGCGCATCTGCGCCGTGCCGCTCGGCTACGCCTTGCAGGCCGCGCGCGGCGGCGTCGAGCGCCTCGTCCCAAGTCGCCGGATGAAGCTCCCCATCCGCACCGCGCACAAGCGGCGTCTGCAGCCGGTCTTCGTGGTGAATGAAGTCGTAGCTGAAGCGGCCCTTGACGCACAGGTTGCCATCGCTGGAGACGCCCGTTGTGCCGCGCGGCATGTCGAGCCGCGCCGCGGGCGAAGCCGCCGGACTTGTCACTTTGACTACGACACCCGCGCCCGCGCGTGCATCCGCATCGACGTTCAAATCGAACTGGCAGCCAACGCCGCAGTAGTTGCACGTCGTGCGGACCTTTTGCAACTTGGCCTCGACCGGCTGCTCGCGTTCGCGCGGTTTCTTCTCGCCCATCGCGCCGGTGGGGCACACCGCCACGCAGCCGCCGCAGAGCTCGCAGGTGGTGTCCATCAGCGAGCGCGAGTCCGCTGTCGCGATCGTCGTCTCGGCGCCGCGCCCGGCCAGCGTGATCGCCGAAACGCCTTCGACCTCGTCGCAGTAGCGCACGCACTTGGCGCACAGAATGCACAGGTCGGAGTCGTAGCGGATGTACGGGTTGTGATCGTCCGAGCGATCGCCGGCGACGCTATCACGCAGGTTCGCGAGCTTGCCCCAGTCCTCGGCACCAAAGCGCTTCGACGCGCGCGCCAGCTTGTTCGGCGCGCCGCGCTCGACGCCCTCGGCGTGATCTTCCGACGGGTGCTCGGTCAGGTACAAGCTGAAGAGCGTCTTGCGGTGCCGCTCGACTCGCTCGCTTTTTGAGCGCACCACCGCGCCGTCTGTTGCGGGAGTCGCGCACGAGGGCACGAGCCGCCGCGAGCCGTCGACTTCGACCAAGCACGAGCGGCACGCACCCGCCGGGTCGAGGCGCGCATCGTTGCACAGGGTCGGGATCGTTTCGCCCGAGCGCGATGCGACCTGCAGAATCGTCTCGCCGGGCTCGAACGCGACGGCCTCGCCGTTCAAAGTGAGCTGTGCCATGTCTATGCTTCCTCGCTCTTGTTCACTGCTTTTGGAAAGTCATCGGGGAAGTGCAGGCGCGCACTGGTCAGCGGCAGCGCCGCGATCTGTCCCAAGCCGCAGATCGAGCCTTCGCCCATCTGCCACGCAACATCATCGACGTGCGCGAGCGGCGCGGCGCCGTTCGAGAGCCGCGTGCCGGCGATGTCGTGATCGACGGCATCGCGCAAGTAGCGCGTGCCGATGCGGCACGGCGCGCACTGCCCGCAGGACTCATCCTCGAAGAAGCGTAGCGACTCAAGCGCCGCCCAGCGCAGATCCACCGTGTCGTTCAGAACCACGACGCCGGCCGAGCCCAGCATCGAGCCTACCTCGGCGAGGCTCGCGACGTCCAGCGGTCGCGTGCGCTCGGCCGCGGGCAGGAAACCCGAGCTCGCCCCGCCAGGACTGAACGCCTTCAACTTGCCGACGTAACCGCCGGCGGCTTGCACCAGCTCGTCGAGCGTCACACCGAGTGGCAGCTCGTACGTACCGGGCTGGGCGACGTGGCCGCTGATGCAGTACAGCTTGGTGCCGGGCTCGGTGCGGCCAAGCGCGCGGAAGTGCGCGCCGCCGCGGAGCACGATTCCCGCAACGCAGGCAATCGTCTCGACGTTATGAATCAGCGTGGGCTTTTGCCACAGGCCCTTCTCGACGGGGAACGGCGGCTTCAGGCGCGGCATGCCGCGCTTGCCTTCGAGCGCTTCGAGCAAGGCCGTCTCTTCGCCGCAGATGTAGGCGCCTTGGCCGGCGTGCAAGTGCATCTCCACGCCGTGCAGATGGCCGGCCGCTTCGAAGCGCGCGATGGTCTCTTCCAAGCGCGTCCACGGCGCCGAGAACTCCCCGCGCAGATACAGGTACACGTGCGCAGCTTTCACCGCGCGCGCCGCGATCACGAGCCCGGCGACCACGAGGTCGGGCCGGCGCATCATCAGCTCGCGGTCCTTGAACGTGCCGGGTTCGCCCTCGTCCGCATTCAGCACGACGAAGCGCTCTTGTTCGGCTTGGTTCTCGACCGCGCGCCACTTGATGTGCGCGGGGAACCCAGCGCCGCCGCGCCCTTGCAGGCCCGCGGCTTCCAGCTCGTCGAACAGCGCCGCCGAGCCGAGCGCTTCGGCGCGCGCAAGCGCATCCGCCGGATCGACCTCGGCAAGGTGCATCCCGATCGCGCACGCGGACTCTTCAAGGTCCAACGGCCCGATGGTGCCGAGCCACGGTTTGGAGTCCGGGCGCAAGGCGCGCCAGTCGTCGCCGGCTGCTTGGACTTCGTCGACCGAGACCGCGTGGAGAACCTCGCGATCCTTCAGCACACTTGGCGCCGCATCACACGCGGCCAGGCACGAGCACCCCTCGACTGGCAGGCCCGCGGCTTCGGCTTGAGCGAGCACCTCGTCGGCGCCGGCCATGCGACACGAGAGACCCGTGCACACGCGCAGCTTCTTGTGCGGCCGCGCAAGCAGCGAGAAAAAGCTAGCGACCCCAAACGTGGCGGCTTCGGAGCCACCGGTTTGCGTCGCCACTTCCGCGGCGGCGCCCACCTGCGAGCCGCCCGCGGCCTCGAGCAAATCGGGGACGGCCGCCTGCTTACGCAGCGTGGCCTCTCTTCTACTTAACTTCTCATCGCGTGTTTCCATGGAGCGCCTATTGTCCGGTGACTGCGCAGCTTGGCAAGCCATTCCGGCGAGGACCGAGGAACCAACACGGTAAGCTTGGGTTTCTGCCGAACAAGCGCGTCCCACGACCGCATCATCTGCCGACTCGCACGCGAGCCCTCCCCGACTTTGGATATCGAGACAAGCACCTCATTAGCGATCGAGGCCCACGGCCTCTCGCGCTCCTTCGGCGACGTGCGCGCGGTGGATGGCATCGACCTTGCGGTTGCCAGCGGTTCCGTGACGGGTGTCCTGGGACCGAACGGCAGCGGCAAGAGCACGTTCTTACGGCTCCTGATCGGCCTTGTGCGACCCGACGGCGGCAGCGCGACCATCGCGGGCGCGAAGCTTCGCGGCGACGGCGTCGCGGTGCGCAAGCGGGTGACGTTCGCGCCGGGCGAGATCGCTTTGTATGGCGAGCTGAGTGCAGCTGAGCAGCTCGAGTGGCTCTTGCGCGGGCGCTCGCACAAGGCGCTTCTGCATGCCCACGCCGTGGCCGATCGCTTGGGCCTGCCGATGGCGAAGCGCGTGCACGAGTTCAGCCACGGGATGAAGCGCCAGCTTCTGTTCGCGGCTGCGATGGGGCCGGACGTCAGCGTGCGGATCCTCGATGAGCCCACCGAAGGCCTCGATCCGGCGAAGCGCAGCTGTGTGCTCGAGCTGATCGCGGAAGAGGCAGCACGCGGCACAACGATCCTGTTGTCGTCGCACCATCTCTCCGAAGTCGAACAGGTCTGCGATCGCTTGGTGTTCTTCTTCAAGGGCAAGCTGCTTGCCGACGAAGACCCGGCCGAGCTGCGCAGGCTGGCCGCGAAGAGCGCGCGCTTCGAATACGCGACAGAGGCAGCGGCGACTGCCGCTGCCGCGCTTCTCAAGACCGCGCCAGCCGTGGCGAACGTTCATCAAGACCGGCATGTGCTGCGGCTCGAACTCGACGGCGTTGCGAACCCCTTGGCACTGCTCGAAGGCCTCACCGCGTCGTTGCAAGACCTCGAGCCGCCCGTGAACCTCGAGCTCGGACGCTTGTCGCTGACCGACTTGTACGAGCGCGTCTACGGAGTGCGCGGCCTATGAAGCTGAACCGCCAGACCAGAAGCGCGCTGTTTGCGATGCTGGGTTACACGGCTGCTTTGCAGCTGATGCTGTCGGCCGCGATTCTGTATTGGCCCGCGTTCCGCGAGAACACCGGCGCTCTGAAAGTGCTGGCCGGTCCGATCCCGATGTTGAAGGACATGATCGTGCAGCTTGAGGACAAGGGCTCGGTGGCCTACGTCTTGAGCCAGCACTTCTTCAAGGGCTGCAACGTGCTCGGCGTGGCCGCGGCGACGCTGTTCGCAGTTGGGGCTGTTGCGGGCGAGGCGCATCGCGGCACGCTCGAGATCTTCTTGATGCGGCCCGTCACGCGCCGCCGGCTTCTCACCGAGCGCTTCGTGTCCGGTGCCCTGCAAGTCATCGTGCCGATCTTCCTGACCACGCTCACGATCCCGCTGCTGCTCGCGCGCGTCGACGAGGTCGGCAGCCTCGGTCGCTATTTGCTGGCCGGCGTGCATCAAAGCCTGTTCCTGTTGTGCCTGTACGCGCTGGCGTTTTTCCTCTCAACGATGGGCCGCACCCCGCTGAAACTGGCGTTTGGCGTGCTGATCTTCGCGATCTTCAACTTCTCCATGTACATGGTGAAGACGGTCACGCACTACTCGCTGTTCCGGCTGGCGGACATCCAGACCTTCCTCGACGTGTACGAGAAGGGGCCCAACTGGGGGCTATGGGCGATCTTCGCGGGGACGATTGCGCTCTTGTTCGGCGCGTCGCTGTTCGTGTTCGAGAGGCGCGTGCCCTAGGCCGCTTGCGCCTTCTCTAGCTTGGCCGCGCGCTTCGCTCCGCGCGCCATTCCATGCCTCGATGCGACAAGCGGCTCGGTCGCTAGAAGTTGGACATACGCGGCGGCGATCAAGTCCCATGAGTACGTGGACTTCGCTCGCTGTTGCGCGGCTTCGCGACGTGCGTGCGCCTCGTCCCTGCTGATCACGGCGAGTGCCTGGTAGCCCAGCGCCGCCTCTTCGGGGGACGCGAACCACTCGGACTCGACCTCGCCGATGACCTCGCGGTTGAACGAGTTGTCGTGCGCAAGCAGCAAGTTGCCGGCGCCGAGCGCCTCCAGCAAGGAGGGGTTCGTGCCGCCGACCGAGTGGCCGTGCACGTAGGCGCGCGCGTGGAAGCGCAGCGCGGCGAGCTTCTTCGGGTTGTACTCGGTGCCCAGGAAGCGCACGTTCGCGCCTTCGGCGGCGGCGAGCAGCTTCTCGACATACGGCGTCTTCTTCTCGGTGCTGCCCAAGATCGCCAGCGGCATCGCCAAGGGACCGGCGGCCTTGTAGCCTTCGATCGCTTCGAGGATGTGGTTCTCGGGCTCGAGCCGGCAGACGATCAAGAAGTAGGCGTCGGGTCCGAGGCCGTGCTTCTCGGCGATCTGGGTCGTGGGCGTCTCGGTCACGATCTCGGTGCCGTAGGCGATCGTTGTGATCTCGGCGCCGGTGGTGTGGCGACTGCGCAGGTGATCGGCGAGCGCCTCGGCGTCGGAGACGACGCGGTGGGCGACACGCATGGTCAGGAACTCCATCGCGCGGAACCACAGCTTCGCGGGCAGCGGCCACTTGGCGCGCGCCCACTCGACGCCGTCGGGGTTGATCCAGATCTCGGCGCCACTCATGCGCGGCAGCATCGCCGCGAACGCCGCGCCGTAGCCGAGCAGGTAGATGATGTCGACTTCGTTGCGCAGGTCCCACAGCGCGAGCGAGTCGTGAATGATGGTGCTGGCGGGGCCGAGCGGGGGAGCGGGGTAGTAGCGCAGCTCGGCCCCGGCGTAGGTCGTGGGCGCGGGGCCGGGGCCCTCTTCGCAGCTGACGATGACACGGTGGCCGGCGGCGACGAGGCGGCGGGCGAGGACGTCGGCGGCGGTCTCGAAGCCACCGTAGCGCGCGGGGATGCCGCGCGAGCCGACGATGGCGATGCTGCGCTTCTCGCCGGTGGGGCCCTCTTCGGGCTGGGGCGGTAGCTGCGGCGGCGCTTCTGTGGGCTCGAACGTGAGCAGCTGGGCTGGGCTCAGCCCGGTGCTTTTGGCTGGCGCGATTCCCGACGGAAGCCTGGGGATCGAGGGCTCAGTGCTCGTGGAGCTCAGGGATGGTTGGAGAGGCGTTTCTTGGGACATGGGACCCGCTTGGGAGGGCTCGGTGGATCGGGGGACCTTGCTTCTGTCGGAAGAAATGGCTCGGGGCATAAGCCATGGGTCGGCAATTCTTTCCGGGTGTCCCAAACGGCTCGGATATGGGCCAAAACCAGGCTTGGCAGGGTCCTGACGGTGTTTGAGGCGCCCTCGGGTTGCCCTGCGGTCGCCCCAGAGTCGCCCATAAGGAGCGAAGCGATTGCCTTCGATAGCCCTGCGGTAGCCCCGCAGTAGCCCGGAAGTAGCCCGGAAGTAGCCCGGAAGTAGCCCGGAAGTAGCCCCGCAGTAGCCCGGCAATAGCCCTGTGGTGGCGCTGCGTAGCCCTGCGGTAGCCCTAAAGTAGCCCGACGGTAGCCCGACGGTAGCCCGACGGTAGCCCGACGGTAGCCCTACCGTGGCCATGGGGGGCAGGCGCCCGAGTCGCCTGCATGTCCCGCGCGCCGAGCAGTTTTTGTGCAGTTGGCTGGAAATAGCACCCCGCCATAACTGTATGGGTGTTTCCATACAGTGAATCAGCATGTTGCACTACCAAATCGATCCGCGCGATGACGCACCCGCTTACCGCCAGTTGATGGCGCAGGTGCGGTACTACGTCGCCTCGGGCGCCTTAGGTGCCGGCGAGCAGCTGCCCTCGATCCGCGCGCTCGCGAGCTATCTGGGTGTCAACCCCAGCACGATCGTGAAGGCGTACGGCGAGCTCGAGCACGAAGACGTGATCGAGAGCCGCCAAGGTCGCGGTGTGTTTGTCGCGCCGAAAGCCAAGGGGCCAACGGCGCGCGAGCGCGCGCGCATCCTGCGTGAACGTGCGCGTAGCTTGGCGGTCGAAGCGCACCAAATGGGCGCAAGCCGCGAGCAAGTCTTAGAAGTCGTAGCGGAAGAGCTCGACGCGATGCGAAACAAGGAAGACAAGTCATGAACGGAATCGACAACGCGATCTACGTCGAGGGGCTCACGAAGTCGTTCGGAGAATCGAGGGCGCTTGATGGAATCAGCCTGCAGGTTCCCGCGGGGCAGGTCTTTGGCCTGCTGGGCAAAAACGGTGCGGGAAAGACCACGCTGCTGCGCAGCGTGATGGGGCTCCTTTCGCCCGATGCCGGCCTTGCACGGGTGTTTGGCACGTCGATGACTTCGGCGGGCCTGCTGCTGCGCTCGCGCGTGGCCTACGTGCCGCAAGAGGGCGCGCTGTTTGGCGAGCTGAGCACAAAGGAGCACGCGCGCCTGTTCCGCGCGTTCTACCCGCGCTTTGATGAGCAGGCTCTTGGCCGCTTTGCGGAGCGGCTTGAAGTCGACATGACCAAGCGCGTCTCCGGGTTGTCCGGCGGCTCGCGGCGCAAGGCCGCGGTGGCGTTGGCGCTCGCGAGTGGCGCGGATCTTCTGATGCTCGACGAGCCCGCGGCAGGCCTCGATCCGGCCGCACGGCGCGAGCTGTACGACCTGTTGATCGATCGGCTTGGCGAAGGCTGGGGTGCGACGATCGTGTTGTCGACGCACCTCGTTGGCGACCTCGAGCGGCTTGCGGATCAGGTTGCTGTGATCGATCGCGGTCGGGCTCTGCGGGTTGACAACGTCGAGGGGTATACGGACATGAGCGCTGGCGGGTTCGCGCGCGTGCAGGTCATCTTCGAAGGCGCGGCGCCGCTCGACTTCCAGATCCCCGGTGCGAAGGAGACTGTGCACAACGGCAGAGTGGCGCTGGGCGTGACCCAGCTGGCGGGGAACGGCGAGGCTCTGATTGCTTTGGAAGCGCGGCCGGGAGTCACCGTGACACGCTTCGCGCTGACGCTGGAAGAGGTGTTTCTCGAGCTCGTGGCATCGTCTCGCGATACCGAGGGGGTCTCGGCATGAACATGCAGTCGAAGAATGCGAGCGAGGCCGAGCTGCGGCGCTCGGTCTTGAGAGGCTTGTGGTGGTGGGAGCTGAGGCGGAACCGCCAGGAGATTTGGGGCGGGCTCGGGTCGGCGCTGTTCGTGGCGGCTCTTGTGGGCATGACGACGGGCATCAAGGGCAGATGGTTCTTGATGGGGACCCTGGTGGTGGCTCTCTCGGCCGGCATCAACATTGGGTCGAGCGGGTGGAAGAAGGGCTACGAGGAGTACTCGCTTGGGCTTCCGCCATCACGCGCCGACCGTTTTCAGGTGCGCTTTGGGCTTGGGTTTGCGTACCTCGCGGTCATGTTGCTGATCGCGCTCGCGGCGGGCCCGTTCGGATGGTTCTATTCCTTGGGTGAACTTGTGGGGACCGCGGAGCCGTTGAGCAGTGAGGTGAATCGACTCGGCACGCACTTCGAAGGGCTCGGCATGTTTGTGTTCAGCATTGGGCTGGGGCTTGCGCTATATGTGGAGAGCTTGGTGATCGCGATCAACATCGAGCGCGGGACGCAGCCAACCTGGGTGGTGGAGTTTCTGCCGTTCGGATTGGGCGCCTGGTTGGTCGCGGGTGCGGACATGACGTTCTTCTCGCCGGACGCAGGCTTTCTGACTGGAGCCGTGGCGTTGCTTTGGTCGGCGATTCGCTTGCAGTCGGGGCGGCGGCGCTTCGAGGCGAAAGACGTTGTGCTCGATGTGGACGTCCGCGGAGGCGGCTCGGCAATCTGCAAAACCAGGAATCGGAAGGTGCTCTTGATCGCGCTCATGGTGGGTCTTGTGGTGTTCGCACTGGTCTAGCCGACTGGCCCCGGGGCGTTTGCGTCAAGATTGGGCCCAGAGGTGGGAAGTTTTTTCCACTTCCTCTGACCCGGAAACCCCTTCTGGGTGGCCTACAGACGGGGTTTTGGCGCGGGGCTCTCGAAGTCGCAAAAAGGGCCACTGTAGGGGCTAAGGGTGGGGCCGGGATCGGTCGAAGGACACGGGAGCCAACCCGGTCATTTTTTCCGACTCACCCCCTCTCGACTCCCCGTGGGAAACCTCCTCCGCCTTCTAGCCTGCCTCGCCCTTGCCGCTTGTGCAGCGACCGACTTGCCCGAGTCCACGACCGACGTGGACACGCGCTCGACGGTCCCCGACCGCAGCGCGTTCACGCTGGGTCCCAACGACCTCCTTTATGTGTCGGTGTTCGGGCAGCCCGAGTACTCGCCGCCACCACAGGGCGTGCGCGTGGCTCCCGATGGGACGCTGTCCCTGCCGCTCTTGGGGTCCGTGCGCGTCGAGGGCAAGAGCCCCGCCGAGCTGAGCCAAGTCGTCGAGGCCGGGCTGACGGAATACTTGCTGGAGCCCTCGGTCAGCGTGGCCGTGCTCGAGTACGCCTCGCGGCGCTACTTCGTCTTCGGCGAGGTCAAAGAGCCCGGGCCGAAGATCATGGATCGCCCGGTGAGTGCGCTCGAGGCGCTGGCGATGGGTGCCGGGTTCAACCCGGGTGCAAACCGCGAGCGTGTTGTGATCATGCGCCGCCACGGTGAGAAGGACGTCGAGGTGATCGGCTTCAACGGCGAGACACCGGGTCCTGACGGGCTCGTCCAAGTGCGGCCCGACGACTTCGTGTTCGTTGGCAAGGCTGGCGTGGGCGTGTTCTCGGAATCCATCCAACCCTACTTGCAAGGCGCCGGCTACACGATGAGCCAGGTCGCCTCGGTTGCGCTCGCTTACGACCGCTTGTACAACAACTAAGGCTCGCGATATGAACAACGGATACGGCGAGAGCCCACAGCGCGAGGAAGAGACGATTCGCCTTGGCGAGATCTTCTCGATTCTCTTCCGCAACAAGCTGCTGATCACGGGCGTGACCTTGATGGTCGCGCTTGGAACGTTCTTTTGGATTGGCACGCGGACGCCCGAGTATCGTGCGAGTGCGACGCTGTTGCTCGAGCAAGACGAGGCTGCTGGCGGCGTGCTCTCCGAGCTTGCGAGCCTGACGTCCGACCCGCAGGCCGAGGCGGAGATCGCGCTCTTGAAGTCGCGCTCGCTCGCGACGGTGACGTCGTCGGCCCCGCTTAGTTGGCGGCCTGCCGACGCGCTGTTCTCGGCGACAACGCCAGACTTCGATCCGTTTGCGAAGGCCGCTCCCATCGAGGCGTCGATGTCTCCCTTGGGCAGTGCGGGGCAACCGCATGCCTCGGCGGGCGATCCCTCGGCGATGGACAATCTAGGCTTGGCCTGGCAAGTCGACCGCTTTGATCAGCGCCCGTTCGCCAGCATCATGGCGCGCATCCACGGCGAGCCGGCAACCGAGCATCGGCTGTTCGTTCGGGCATCCCGCGCGGACGGCGAGCCATACACCGGTGGGCCGGTGCTATTCGACGTCAGCTTTGGGTCGCTTGACGACAGCGGCAGTTGCGCCGTGGCGATCAGTCCTCACGAAGGCTTCCTAGGAGCCGACGACGAGGGCGCGGAGCACTTTGCCTACGCGCCCCACATGGCGGTGAACGCTTTTGGGTGGCAGTTCCAACTGCGCGCGATTGGCGACTTCTATGGCCAGCGCTACCGCGTGCGCGTGAGCTCGGAAGCGAGCGCGGTGGGCAACCTGATGCAGCGCGTCACGGCTGCCGAGTCGGGCCGCAAGACCAACGTCGTGATCGTGTCGGTGAAGGACTCGGATCCCTACCGCGCCGCCGAGACGGCCAACGCGCTCTGCAAGAACTACATTCGTCGCAGCGTCCGTATCGGGCAGCAGAAGGCCAGCCAAACGGTGCGGTTCATTGACTCGCAGCTGCAGGAGCAGCTCGCGGCCCTGCAAGCTGTCGAGAAGGAAGTCGTGAGCCTGCAGACCGAGAATCCCGAGACGATCGCCGTCTCGACTTCGGCGACGGCGTTGATCGAACAGGCTGCAGCGCTCGAGCTTCAAGAGGCGCAAGCCGACCTGTCGCGGCGCGTGATCGAAGAGGCGCTTTCGTACTTGGATCAAGGCGACTTCGAAGCGCTCGCACGGCTCGGTCAAGGCATGCCGAACTTGATCGCGCTGGGTTACGTGAAGGAGCTGGCGAGTCTTGAGGTTGAGTCCTTGCGGCTCGACCGAAGCGACGTGATGGGCTACAAGATGCTGCTGACGACGGAGCGCCAGCGCGTGCGCGGGCTCGTCGAAGAGAGCAACTTGCGGGTCATGCAGTTGGAGAGCGGGCTTGAGGCTCTGCGTGCCGGTGATGCCGCCGCGATCTCGCGCGTGGCAGCGGGCAGCGAGTTCCAGAGCTACCTTGCCGAGATCGCTAGGCTCGACGGCGAGGTGAGCCGCGCCAAGGGTTCGGGGACCACGAACAACCCGCTGGTGCGCTCGCTGGAAGCGGCGCGTACTCAGCTGTTGAGCAGCCTGACGGAACAGGTGGCGAGCGCTTTGGATGGCGCGAAAGAGGCCAGCCAGAACTACCACGAGCTCGCGACGATCTACGCCGACAACTTGGCGGAGTGGCCGGCCGAAGAGCGTGAGACGATCAACGCCTCGGTCGCGCGCCTGCAGAACCGCCTGCGGCTGAACTTGAAAGCGCAGGTCGCGGGCATCCAAGAGACGATCAAGATTCTGAAGGAGCAAGGGACGAACATCGAGGCCCGCCTTGGCGCTCTGCCGGAGGGCGAGCTTGCGTTGGCCGAGCCGATGCGGGAGCGCGAGGCGCGCACGAAGATCGTCGAGTTCCTTCTGACAAGTCAACAGCAGGCAACCATCTCAGCTGCGTCGACGTCCGCTTCGGCGGTCTTGATCGACCCTGCCGTGCCGCCGAAGTCCCGCGTCTTCCCGCGCGTGATTCTGTTCTTGCTGATCGGTTGCGTGGCTGGGTTCTTGTTGGGCTGCGGCCTGGCTCTTGTTCACAATCAGCTGCGCGGCGCACTGCATACCGAGGCCGAGGTCGAGCGTGCTGCAGGTGTCCCCGTGCTGGGCTCGGTGCCGAACTACTTGGTGGGGCGCACGAAGATCAAAGGTGCGAAGAAGGGCATTCGCTTCCTGCCGATGCGCGACATGCCGGATAGCCCGCAAGCCGAGGCCTATCGGCAGATTCGAGCGAGTCTGCGCATGGCGATGAGCGACGCGGGCTCGCTGAAGACGCTGGCCTGCACGTCGTGTGTTCCCGGTGAAGGGAAGACGGTGACGAACGCGGACTTGGCGATGGTGTTTGCGGGCGCGGGCGACCGTGTGCTGCTGGTCGATTGCGACTTGCGCAAGCCGCAGGTGCACAACATCTTCTCGGTGGATCGAGGTCCTGGATTCGGCGATGTCCTGGAGGGCCGGAACACGTGGACCGAATGCGTGAACGAGACTCCCGCAGGTCAAGTCGATGTCTTGCCCGCAGGAAAGTGCAGCGGCAGGCCCGGCGAGCTGCTTGCGAGTGATGCGGCTCTGCCCGTCATCGACCAGCTGACGGCGGCCTACGATCTGGTTGTCTTTGACCTGCCGCCAGCCGTTGTGGTTGCCGACGTCGCGAACTTCGCGGGCAAGCTGGATGCGCTCTTGTTGCTGTATCGCGCGGGCGGAGTCTCGGGCCGCTTGGTCGAGGCGGCAACGGGTCGACTGCGCCGCTCGGGCGTCAACTTGATGGGTGTGATTCTGAACGCCGTGGTCATCCAGGCCACTTCCGGTGGCTATGGCTACGGCTATGGCTACAGCGACTCGTACGGCGACGCAGGCGGCGAGGAATGATTGCTGTAGCCGACAGGCCCCTGAAGAGCGAAGGTGCCGGCGAGCGCTTGTTCCAAGGCTTCGTGGGCACGCTTCGCACGACGGCGGCCCGGCATGTCTTCTTGCGAGGCTATCGCGCGTTTCCTAGCGTCCCGGCGGGTTCCGACGTGGACCTCTTGGTGCACCCCGCGGATCGCAATGCGGTCGAGGCCGCCTTTCGCGAGGCCGCCAAGCGCGAGGGCTTCCACATCTGGCAGCGCTTTCGCTCTGGTTTCATCACGCGCCTCTACGCTTACACCTTCGACGACGAGCGCGGACACGTGTTCTTCGACATCGACTTGCACACCTCCGAGGCGTCCTACGGCATCCCTTATCTGGATGCGGAGAGCCTGCTTGCGTTGGCGGTTGATGAGGGCGGGCCGCGGCACCTTCCCGCGTCTGTCGAGGCGCTGGTGAATGCTCTCGGACACCTCTTCATGGGCGGCCAGCTGCCGGAGAAGTACCGCACCGCCTGGCAAGCGAGCGGACCCGAGGCCCACGCGAGCGAGCTGCTGGCGACGCTGCTGGGGAGCGAGGATTCGCAAGCGGTCCTCGACTCGCTGAACACGGCTCGCGACAAGGAGCCGCAGGTTGATGGCCGTGGCCTTGGCGCACACGCGCGCCGCAAGATGCTCGTGCGGCACCCCATTCGTTCGATCTTGGGCTTTGCGACGTTTGCCTTCGGCGAGCGCGTCAAACCATGGTTCTCGCCGCGCGGCCGCTTCCTGATTTTTGCGGGGACCGATGGGTCGGGAAAGACCACGCTGGTGCGCGAGCTGCTGGCCAAGATCGGTCCGCGATTCCGCGACGGCGCTGTGGAAGAGCACCACCTGCGCCCCGGTGTCATCCCGCAGATCTCGTCCTTGTTTCACGGCGGCAAGCCGGCCTACTCGATTGAGGACATGTCGGATCCGCACCGCTCGACCCCGTCGGGTTTCGTGGGCTCGGCGCTGCGCACGATGTACTACTGGGTGGACTACTTCGTTGGCTACCCGATGCGGATTTTGCCCCGCCGTCGGCGCAACTCGCTGATCGTCTACGATCGCTGGTTCTACGATCACGTTGTCGATCCGCGCCGCTTCCGCATCGCGCTTGGGCATCCGCTGCCTGCGATGCTGAAGCGCTTCTTGGCAAAGCCGGATCAGCTGATCGTCTGCACCGCGCAACCCGAGACCGTGTTACAGCGCAAGCAAGAGCTCGCTCCCCAAGAGGTGGCGCGCCAAGTCGAAGAGTTCCAGGCGTTCGCCGCGCGCGAGCCGCGCGCCACGCTTGTCAACACTACAGCAGCAGTTGAGACCTGCGTCGACCAAATCATTCAAGCCGTCTTCGGAGGAGCGCGCGCGTGACGGAAGCCTCCGAAGCTCTGCGCCTCTTCTTTGGCTTGGTTCAGCGCCAAGCTGGTGGCGGAGACGCCGTGCGTGTTGTTGAGGGTCGCTCGGCGATCCGCGCGGCGCGTCAATCGGTGGACAGCATGCGTGCCTTCGTGCGCCTGCCCTCGACCGGTGGGGCGTTCGTATTGGCGAGCACCGAGAGCTCGCGCGCGTTCGCGATGGGCCTTGAGGGCCTGACTCTGTCGCGCCCGGTTTGGCGTCTAGCGCGCCGCGTTCTGGGGGCCTTTGCGCCGCTGGGTTTGCATCGCTACTTGGGTTTGCCCGAGCTGGCTGTGTGTGCGGATGGCGTTGGTGATTCCCGCTACTCGGTGCAAGCCGGCGTGCCGGGCGGCGGTCAGAAGTTGATCGTGCGCGAGTGGGGGCCAACGGTTGGTGAGGCGTTCTGGAAGCTGGGCCCGGCTGGGCTGCCAGCGCAGCTTGTCGATGCCGAGGCGGAGGCGCTGAGCTGGCTCAAGAAGCACAAAGAGTGCGCCCATCTCGCTCCGGCGCTGCTGGCAAGCGGGTCCGAGCGCGAGGTCTCGTGGATCAAGATGAGCGCGATGGCGGGTACGCGGCCTGACAACACAATGGGGCCGGTCGTCGAGGACATCTTGTCCACGCTTGCGGCGACGAAGAGGCAGGTGCAGCGGGTGCAGGACTCTCGCTGGTTCGCCAACTTGGGCGTTCGGCTTGACGCCATCGAAGCGGGAGCGCCCGCCCTGGTGCGTGACTGCCGCTTGGCGCTTGACGCGGTGCAGCGCGAGCTGGGCGATGCGCCGCTTGAGTTCTGGCCGAGCCACGGCGACTTCACACCTTGGAATACGCGGGTCGAGTCAGGCACGCTGCGCGCGTTTGACTGGGAGTTCTTTGACTCCAGCAGGCCAGCTCTCTTTGATTGGTTTCACTGGATTTTGCAGACGGGGGTTCTTGTCGCGCACCAAGACACCCGCGATCTGCAGGCAGATCTGCGGGCCGCTACGCGACTGCTCTCGGCCGAACGCGAACACACGCGCGAGGCGCTCTTGCAGCTGTACCTTGTGGATGTCCTGACGCGCGAAGAGGCGATCATGCAGCATGAGCGCCCCTCGTTCGAGCAGGTTGAGTGGTTGCGCTCCGCGCGCCTTGACCTGCTGACCAGGAGCGCGGCATGAGCACCCTCACAGGAGCCAGCAAGCCGCGTGTGATCGATGCGCCCAGGACCGAGACCCAAAGCCGTGTCCTTGGCGCGGGCTATCGGCGCTTCCTTGGCATTCAGCTGTTTGTACTGCTGTTCTCGCTTGCGATTTCGGAGGCGGGGAACACGACCGTCTATGCGACCAAATACTTCGGTACGGCGCTGCCCATCCTGAGCTGCGCGGCGCTGCACTTCTTGGGACAGAACCTGGTCACCGCCGTCGCGCGCAGCCTCTCCAGCTTCAAGTACGTTTGGCTCTTGAGCGGCCTGGCTTTCCTCGGCAGCGTGACGGCTGCGGACAGCGCCTACAGCGCCATGAAGGCCCTGGTCTTCTTGCTGACGTTTGTGTCGATGCTGGGCCTCTTGGCTCAGTACGAGTTCATTCCGCGGGGGGAGCGCGCAGACGCTCTCTTGCGCCACTTGCTGCTCGCTTGTGCGGCGTTCCTCGTTGTGATGTTCTTGAACTACTACATCTCCAATCGCGGTGGCGGCGCGGCGCGCTATCGCGCGGGTGGAAGTCTGATCGCGCCCACGCAAGCGGCAGCCGCGGTCGGGCTCGCGCTGCTCGTCGCGTTGATGCATGTTGGGAAAACCGGCGCACTCGCCGCACAGCCGCGCCTGCGTCTGATTGCGCAAGTAGCTGTTGTGCTCTCTTGCTGGGCCCTGCTTGTCTTGGGCACGCGCGCTGCATTCGTTTGCACCGCGGGCGCACTGTTCTTCGCGCCGGTTACGGCTGGCGGCTGGCGGATGACCTATCGTCGGCTCTTCTTCGGGACGCTCGCGCTCCTCACGATTGTGCTTGTGGCGATCAACTTGGATGCCTTGGGCTCGCTCTTGGCGCGCGACGTCGACACGAGTAGCGTCTGGACGATGTCCGGCCGCACCTGGCTGTGGGCGCGCGCCTTCCAAGATCTGACGTTTTCGCGCGTCTTCACGGGTTATGGGTTCGCCGCGATCTCCGAGAACATTGGCATCCGCGACTGGTGGACCGGCGAGACGATGTTCGCCGGCGCGCACAACGCCTACCTGCAGGTCTTCCTGGGGATGGGGGTGCTTGGCATGTACTTGTACCTGCGTTTCCTCGGACAGCTGTACCGGACGATCGGCGCGGCGGGTGCTTGCATGACACGCCGCCGGCACGCGCTCGGGATTGCGGTCTTCCTGTACTTCGTCGCGTTTGGGATGACCGAGCACCTCTTCGGGCTCAACCTCACGCCGACCTTCTTCATTGTGTGCTGCATCTTTTCCAGCGCCCAGTTTCGGCTGCGCGACCGGCGTGCAAGAGGGCGGTCGTGATGGCTGGTTCGCAAGCGAGCACCCCCGCGCCGCGACGGCTGCGCGTCTTGCTGTCGGCCTATGCATGCGAGCCGGGCGTCGGGTCGGAAGGTGGGATCGGTTGGAACTGGACGCGCGAAGTGGCGCGGCGCAACGACTGCGTCTTGGTCACGCGCAAGAACAACGTCGAGGCGATTCGCGCTGCGGCGCAGCGCGAAGACCTCGAGCGACTCGAGGTCGTCGGCCACGACCTGCCGATGTGGATGCGCTTCTGGAAGCGCGGCGGACGCGGTGCGATGGCCTACTTCTACCTGTGGCAGCTGAGTCTGGCGCGCGTGGCGCGCCGTCTTGATCGCGAGCGTGACTTCGATCTTGTGCAGCACGTGACGTTTGCCTCAAGCTGGATCCCGTCCGGCCTGGCGTTCGTGAACAAGCCGTTCGTTTGGGGGCCCGTCGGTCAGCACCCGCGCATCCCCAAGCCCTTCCTCGTTGATGCGCCGCTGGCAGCGCGCCTCGCCGAGAGCGCCAAGGCCGCAGTCAAGCGCCTGTGCCTGACCGTCGATCCGTTCCTCCGCCACACCATGCGTCGAGCGCGTCGCGTGTTGAGCCTTGGCTCGGAGTTCGAGGACTCGTCGACGCTTCCCAAGTCGGCGCGGGTCGAGCGTCTGCACGCGTGCGGCGTCGATGCGCTGGCACCGGGCGTGAAGTCCGGCGGGCACGTCTTGTTCTCGGGTCGGTTGGTCCGCTTGAAGGGCCCCGAGCTTGCGCTCGAGGCCTTCGCGACGGCGCATGCGAAGCACACGGGCGCGCGCCTCACGTTTCTAGGTGAGGGCCCGCTTGAGACGCAGCTGCGTCAGCGTGCTGAAGCACTGGGAATCACCGGCGCTGTCACGTTTGCGGGCAAGCTGCCGCTGCACGACGCGTTGGCCCAAATGGGGGCTGCCGACATCTTCCTGTTCCCTTCGTTTGAGGGTGCCGGCATGGTCGTGCCCGAGGCGATGGCGACCGGCGCTGTGGTTCTGTGTTTGGACTTCGGCGGTCCTGGTGACATGGTTGCGGAAGGCCGCGGTTTGGCCGTTCCTGTCGGGGCCACGAAAGCTCAAGCGTGCGCGAACCTCGCGGCGGGTCTTGACGAGTTGCTTGGCGATCCCATGCGCTGCGCTCAGCTGCGAAGCGGCGCCGAGGACTGGATTCGGTCGGACATGCTGTGGAGTCAAAAGGGCGCGCGTCTGCAGGGGATCTACGAAGCCGTCATGGCCGAGACCTGTGGGGAGGCGGCCTGATGGGTCTGGCCAAGTCGATTTACACGCGCTTGTTTGTGACGGGTCGCGAGCACTTGGGTGCTGCGCTCGATCCCGCATTGTCGGAGCGCGACGCGCTGGGCATCTTGATGCGGGTAGCCGCGAGCGCCGCGCGTGGGATGTTGTGGCGCCCGCGATTGGGGCGTGTTGATGGGCGCCTGTTTGTGGGGCGCCGCGTGAGCATTCTCTCGCCGGGCCACATTCATTGCGGGCGCAACGTGAAGTTCGAGGAGCACGCCGAGGTTCAGGGGCTCTCGCTGCGCGGTGTTCATTTTGGCGATGGTGTCACGGTGGGGCGCGGCGCGTGCATTCGACCGTCTTCCTACTACGGCGGCGAGCTCGGCGAGGGCATGACCGTCGGCGCTGGCACGGCGATTGGCGCGTACAACTGGATTGGCGCGAGCGGGCACGTCTCGATCGGCTGCGATGTCATGCTGGGGCCGCGTGTGATCATCATTCCCGAGAACCACGTGTTCGAAGACGCGAACAAGACCATCCGTGAGCAAGGCGTGAAGCGCGAGCCGGTTGTGATCGAGGACGACTGCTGGATTGGAACCAACGCGACTATCCTGGCTGGCGTGACCATCGGCAAGGGCTCGATCGTTGCCGCTGGGGCGGTCGTCAACAAGGATGTCCCTGCGGGGTCGATCGTTGGTGGCGTGCCTGCGCGGATTCTGCGCGGCCGGGAGAAGGCCCTTTGAAGCGCTCGCGTGTCTTGGTCTTTCACGGCTCGGCTGATCTCTATGGATCGGACCGCACGACCTTGGACTTGGTTGCGGGACTCGTTGCGGCCGGCTGGGACGTGGACGTCGCTCTGCCCCATGACGGGCCGCTGGTGACTGCCTTGGAGCAGCTCGATGCACGCGTTCACACCGGTGGCTTCGCGCCGTTTGGGCGCGCGACCCTGCGCCCGAAGGGGCTGCTTGCGTTCCCCTTCCAGCTGCTTGCGAGCACCCTGAAATGCCGCGCGCTCATTCGTTCGGTGAAGCCTTCCGTTGTTCATGTCAACACGCTGATCATCCCAGCTCCGGCGATCGCGGCGCGCCTCACGCGCACCCCGCTTGTCTGGCATATTCACGAGATCATGACCCGCCCGGCTGCGCTCGCGACCGCGCTCGGCCGCGTCGTCGGGTGGCTGGCGGACAAAGTCGTTTGCAACTCGGCGGCCACCCTCAAGCAGCTCACGGCGCAAGCCCCGCGCATCGCCACGAAGTCCGTGGTCATCCCGAACGGTGTCACCGGTTTTCCCCCGCGCGCCCTCTCTTCGGTGCGGCGCGAGCTCGACATTGCCGACGACCGCTTCGTCTTTTTGTTCGTAGGCCGGTTGAACGCGTGGAAAGGGCAAGAGCTCTTCGTCGAGGCCGCCGCGCGTCTCGCGAAGAAGTACCCAACCGCGCTCTTCCTTGCGGCCGGTGACGCCCCTGATGGACAGCCGCACTTCCGCGACTCCTTCGTCTCGAAAATCGAGTCATACCAGCTCGGCAGCTCGTTTCGCTGGCTCGGCTTCTTCCACGACACCCACGCGCTCTACAGCGCGGCGAACGTCTTTGTCGTGCCCTCGCTGCTGCCCGAGCCCTTCGGTCTCGTGGCGGCCGAGGCCATGGCCGCCTCGCTTCCCGTGATCGCAGCGGGACATGGCGGGCTGCAGGAGATCGTGGTGGACGGCGAGACCGGCTTGCACGTCCAGCCCGGAGACGTGGACAGCTTGACCGCCGCGATGGAAGCGATGCTGCTCGATCCTGCGCAGGCACGCGCGTTGGGCGTGGCCGGCAAGCAACGCCAAGAGGAACACTTCGCCGTCGAGGCCTACCAAAGGGCGTTTGTGCAGCTCTACCGAGAAGAGGCTCGCGCGGCGTGATGAACAAGCTGGTTATCCAAGTCACGCTCGGCAAGGCGAACCCCAACCGCGCGAACGGCGTCAACGCCGCCGTCCACGGGCTGTCGGTGGCGCTCGCCGAAGCCGGCCGCCCGATCGAAGTCTGGGGCATAACGCCCACGCCAGAGGCGCCGACTTTCGAGCGCAGCTACCCGCTGCGACTGTTCAAGCGGAAGGCCCACCGCCTGTGGCTCGACCCGGCACTGAAGGCCGCGATCGCTGCGCTTCCGAAGGGAACTTTGGTCCACTTTCACGGTGGGCTGTTGCCCGAGTTTTATCTAATCGCACGCGAGCTCCATCGCCGTGGAATCGAGTGGATCCTGACACCTCACGGCGCCTACTCGCCAACGGCGCTGAAGAAGGGCGCGCTGAAGAAGCGCCTCTTCATGGCGCTCTTTGACAGCTTTGTGATCCGCCATGCCTCGCGGATCCATGGTTTGGCAGAGGCCTCGACCGCGGGCCTCTCGGCAACCCTTGCGCAGCCTAAAACCGTCGTGGTTCCCAACGGCTATGCCGCGTCCACGGAGCAGCCCGCCGAGCTGAAGTCTGCGCCATTCCGCTTCGCGTTTTGCGGACGTCTTGACACCCACACGAAGGGCTTGGACCTGCTCGTCGAGGCCTTCACCATGACGAGCAGCAAGCTTCCCACAGCCCACCTCGACATCATTGGCGACGGCGCCGATCGACCAGCGCTGGAGGAGCGCGCGTGTGCGCAGGTCCGTTTTCCGGGCGCGCTCTTTGGTGAAGACAAGCAGCGCGCGCTACGCGAAGCGGACTGCTTCGTTCTGACGTCCCGCCATGAGGGCTTCCCGATGTCGCTCGCGGAAGCGGCGTCCCTGGGCCTGCCCCTCGTCGTCAGCGAGGGCACGAACTTCGCCGACTACGTGCGCAACTGGGACTGCGGGCTCGTGGTGCCTGCGCTCACGGTGGAGGCCATCGCGGACACGTTGCTCGAGATGGCCACGGCGACTCCGGAGCGCCGCCGACAGATGGGCGCGAACGCGGTTCGTTTGATCGAAGAGGAGCTCTCCTGGAAGCACATCGCCGAACGCATCCAGGCCGAGCTCTACGACTTGACTTTGGAGAGCGTCCGATGAGCGGCCAACCGCGACGCGACCTCACGGGCCTTGTGGACCAAGGCATCGTCAGCGGCGGCACGCTTCTCACCACGATGATCTTCATCCGCGGCGCGGGCATGGAGCAGTTCGGGATACTCAGCCTTGTCTGGCTGGTCCTGCTGTTCGGCCAAGCCGTGCAACACGCGGCCGTTGTGGCGCCGGCCTACGCGCTCTTGCCCAAGCTCGACGAGGACGAGGCGCACGGCTTCCGTGGCTGGCTCGTGTTTGTCCAGGTGGCCTTTCTCGGCTTGCTGTTGCTCGCGCTTGTCGCGAGCTGGTACGCCCCGGGTTTCTCGCTGCTGCCGCATGCGGCCGGCCTCCTGCCCGCGCTCTTGTTCTTGGCAGCGCGACTCGGCTTCACGTTCTTGCGGCTTCAGCTGTTCACCAACCAAGACGGCCCACGACGCGCGCTGTTGGTCGACATCGTCCACGTCAGCTTGACGTTGCTCGCTCTGGGGCTGCTTTGGCAGCAGCAGCGCTTGAGCGCCCGCACTGGCCTCTACGCCTTGGCCGCCGCCTCTTTCATCGCGTCTCTCTTCGGAGCGCCGCGCTTCTTGCAGCTTGGCTGCCGCTTGTCCATTCCCAGTCCGGCGCTCTTAATGCGCCACTTCCAGCTCTCCAAGTGGCTGGTCGGCAAGGCGCTCGCGCAGTGGTTCACGGCCAACTCGTTCCTCGCTGCACTCGGCGCGTTGCAGGGCCCGGCCGCACTTGGTGCCGTACGCGCAGCCCAGACTCTGATTGGCGTTGCGGGAGTCGTGATCCAAGGCTTCGAAAACCTGATCCCCGCGCAAGCCGCATCCGTGTTCGAGTCCGGCGGCAGCGCGAAGCTGCGCGCCTACCTCCGCACGACTCTCTGGCGTTGGTACGGCTACCTCGGCCTGTGCCTCTTGCCGATCGTGGCCTTCCCTGACGTCTTTCTCAAGCTGCTCACCGGCCGGCAACAAGACGGCCTTCTTGAGCCCCTCTACTTCTTCGCCGTCGGCTCGCTGATCGCTCTCGGCATCCTGTTCTTGCAGGTCTCTCTGCGCGCCGTCGAGCGCGTCGGCGTCCTGTTCTGGGCCCAGCTTGCCTCGGGCCTTGTCGGAGCTGTAGCTGCCATTCCGATCACGATGGAGTACGGCTTGCGCGGATGCCTTGCCGGTATCCTGATCCAACAGCTGGTCGTCTTCAGCCTGCTTCTGCGTCCGAGCCTGCGCCACACGCGGGCCACCCCGCTCCTGTCTCGCGGTTAGGGACGTTCGCTCGTTCAGATTGCCCCGAACCCGAGATCGTGGCAATCGCTGAGACGCGGAAGGCACTTGCCACAGAGCCCACCACGTCACCGCTAGCGTGGCCGGACGGTAGAATGCTAAGCCCTCCCGCCACCTCCTCCGACTAGCTCTTTCTATGCCGAACTCAACGACGAAGCCCGCCGGTTTCGGAACCTTCGGCGGAGTCTTCACGCCCTGCACGCTGACCATCCTCGGCGTGATCATGTTCCTGCGCTTCGGCTTCGTTGTCGGAGAGGCCGGGCTCTGGGGCGCGCTCGGAATCGTGCTAGCGGCCAAGCTGATCACGACCCTGACGGCGCTCTCGCTCTCGGCCATCTCGTCGAACACGAAGGTCCAGGGCGGCGGCGCCTACTTCATGATCAGCCGCAGTCTCGGCATCGAGTTCGGAGGCTCGATCGGAGTCGTGTTCTATCTTGCCCAGGCGATCTCGGTCGCGATGTACGTGATCGGTTTCACCGAGGCAGCCGTCGCGACCTTCCCGAGCCTTGCGGGGCACGCGCAGTCGGTGGCGAGCCTGGTGAACACGGTCGTGTTTGTCTGCGTGTTCATTGGGGCCGGCTGGACGATCAAGGTGCAGTACGGGATCCTTGCCATCCTGATTCTTTCGCTGATCTCCTTCGGCATCGGAGCGGTTGGAGCTTTTGACACAAGCGTGCTCGAGGTGAACCTCGGGAGCCTTGCGCCGGCCGCAGGCGGTGTGGGGCTTCTGGCGGGCTTCGCGCTGTTCTTCCCTGCCGCGACGGGCATCATGGCGGGCGCTAACATGTCCGGCGACCTTGCCGATCCCGGCCGCTCGATTCCGCGCGGCACGCTGCTGGCCATCGGGGCCACCGCCTTGACCTACCTGGTGATGGCCGTTTTGTTGGCCGGCTCCGCACCGCGCGAAGACCTGATCGGCCACAACATGATCGTGCGCGAGCTGGCCTGGTTCGGACCGGCAATCACCCTCGGCATTTTCGCGGCGACTCTGTCATCAGCGATCGGCTCGATGATGGGCGCGCCGCGCATCCTTCAGGCCCTCGCCCGCGACCGCGTCTTCCGCAGCCTACGGCCCTTCGCGATCGCGAGCGGTGGCGAGCCGCGCCGTGCCATCGTGGTCACGTTCCTCTTGGCCGAGGCGGCCTTGATGCTGGGCGACCTGAACGTGATCGCGCCGATCATCACCATGTTCTTCATGGTCACGTACGGCTACTTGAACCTGGCGACGTTCTACGAGGCGTACACGCAGAACCCGTCCTACCGGCCGACCTTCAAGTGGATGCACTGGTCGCTGGCGCTGCTCGGCACGGGGCTCTGTGCGTCCGTGATGGTGCTGATCGCGCCGCTCTGGGCCTTGGGGTCGGTCATCCTGATGGGCGCTCTGCACTTCGTGCTTGCGCGGCGCCGGATCCAAACAACTTGGGGCGACGTGCGCGGTGGCGCGGCCTACGAGCGCGCGCGCCGCGACCTCTTGCGCCTGGAGGAAGAGCGCTACCACCCGAAGAACTGGCGGCCCTCGATCCTGGCCCTCTCGGGCGGTGCCGGGGCGCGCGATAGCCTCGCCATCTGGGGCCGCTGGCTCTGCGCGGGACGCGGGCTCTTGAGTCTGGGTCAGGTGATCAGCGGCGACGTCGAGAACCTGGTCGAGCGGCGCCGCGCGCAGGTGCGGTCTCTGCGCAGCTACATTGCCGAAGAGGGCCTCGAGGCCTTTCCCGCGGTCGTCGTTGCGGAGGACCGGCACACGGGCGTCGAGGCGCTCGTGCAATGCCATGGCCTTGGCGCCTTCCGGACCAACACCGTCCTGGCTGGCTGGTCGCGCGATCCAGAGCATGCAGAGGAGTTCCTCGACACACTTGTCACCGCGACCGAGCTGGGCATGAGCCTCGTGCTCTTGCACCAGAGCGCCAGGGGAGCGGAGCGCGATCCGCGCATCCCCGCGCCTGGCACGATCGACGTCTGGTGGCGTGGGAAGTCGAACGGGCATCTGATGGTGATGCTGGCACACCTCATCGCGGCCAACGAGGAGTGGCGCGGGCGCGAGGTGCGGCTCTTGAGGGTCGTCCCGAACGACGCCGCGGTGGCCGAGACTCTGCAGCACCTTGAGGGCGTGCTTGAGGCCGCGCGGATCAGCGCAACGCCGCGGGTCCTCGTCGGCGACGATCCCGGTGTGATCATTAGCCGCGAGTCCTCTGAAGCAGCCGTGGTGCTCCTCGGTCTCGAGCTACCGAGTGGCGATGAGGATCCGATTGAGTACCTCGTCAAGCGCGACGTGATTCTCTCTGGACTTGAGACCGCGCTCTTGGTCTACAGCGCCGGGGATGCGGTCCTCGAAGCCTAGCCCTTGATTCAGCGCGAAGCGTAGGTGCCACGTGCGCTCACCTGCACACACTCATCGCGCTCGGGCGAGTAGGCGGTCAGCTTGCCACCGTACACGCAACCCGTGTCGATTCCGATCGCGACGAGCTTCCCACCGACGCGCTGCGCACGCGGGATCTTCGAAGGCGTATGCCCGAAGATGATCAGGTTCGGGCCCGAGTAGACCTCGTACCAAAACGGCCGACCGCGTCCCGGTAGACGGCGCATCGAGACCAGGTCTTCGGGTCGCACACTGCCGGGCGCGCGGCCCGGAATCAGGCCCGCATGCACCGCGCACCACTCGCGCCCATCGGGAGTCGTGCCCGCGTCGGGAAGCTGCGCGCGCTCCATGAAGAACCCCGCGTGGCCCTGCAAGAAGACCGCGATGTCACTACGCCTTCCGGGATCGGTTGCGCAGACGCGGCGCCCGTCTCCCGCGAGGTCTTCCTCTTCGAGATCGGGGAAGTCCGTGCGCAGCGGCGGGCGGTCCGCAGCGTCGACCATCCGTGGCGCGAGGCCAAAGCGCTCGAGTACGCGCAGCTCGTGGTTGCCCAAGATGAAGCGCGCACCGACGCGCTTCATGTGATCCATCACGCCGGCGGGATCCGGTCCGCGGTGGAACAGATCGCCCACGCAAACGACCTCGTCGCCGTCCTGCAGGTCTAGCTTCTCAAGCAGCTCACCAAGCTCGTCGGCACAGCCGTGAATGTCTCCAATCGTCCAAGTCGTCACGCCGCGAGCATAGGCTCTTTGCGCGCGAAGCTGAAGTGAGTACCTGCTAGTTGCGCGCGATCAAGCGCGCGACGTCGAAGCTGACTCCAGCCTCGATCACGCTGGCCGAGAAGTCACCCGACAGGCGCGCGTTCATGCGACCAATGCCAAACCCGACTTCGACACCGGTCCACGGCGACCAAGCGAGGCCGGCCGTTGTCTGGTGAATCAGGCCCGAGCCGACGTTCACCGCGCCGCCACCGGCCGCGCCGATGTCGTATTCGAGGTAGAGCTCGGTATTGCCCAAGAAGTCAAACGGCGAGGCGGCCAAACGCATCCCAGCCAGGCCTTCCGAGTAGCCGCCGACGTTGCCCTCGACGGCGCCAAACGCGCGCACGAGCACCGAGAAGAACTCGTTGATGTGGCGCTCGGCGCTCAGGCCGGCCAGGTGCAAGCTGGAGGCGTACTTCGCGCCGTCCGACTTGAGCTTGCCTGCGCGCGGGCGGTAGATCTTGTACGCGGTGCCCATCTGCCAGACGTCGAACAGGCCTTCGGACGGGGGCAGCGCTTCCGTGGCGAGGCGCGAGCGATCGTAGCTCGAGCCAAGGCTAAGCATGCGCGGATCCCAGGCCAGCCCAAGCTGCAGGCCGGTGGCCGTGAGGTCGCCGGTGGGTGCGTCGAAGTAAGACAGCGCCACGTGTGCGGTCCAGTTCGCCGCAAAGCGCGCGCGCACGCCCGCGTTGGCCTCGAAGGCCAAGCCGCCGCCCGTGTCGGTGTTGCCGCCGCCGGCGAGCCCGCCCAGAAGTTCCAGCTCCCACTGAAGCCCGCCCGGCACGACGCTCGACAGCAAGGGACCGTGCAGACCGTAGCCAGCCATCAAAGCGCGGTACCCAGAAGTGCCGCCGCCGACCGCACCCCAAGCCTCGATCGGGATGTGACTCGAGTCGCTCAAGTCGGCGTTCAGTTTGATGCCGCCAAGCGAGAGCCCATCTCCGAACGTCGTCCCGTCGCGGCGCTGCGAGCCGGACGTCGGATCCAGGAACGCGACTGCAGACTCAAGCTCCCAGCGCTCGAAATCAAGCGCGCTGATCGAGATCGGATCGGCCCAGCTCGAGCGCTGGTGCCCGCTGAGGAAACGCACGGGCAGCGTCAGGCCCAAGGACAGCGCGACCTCGTTGAAGTCGGCGCCCGCCAAGCTGGTGTTCGCGAGCTCCAAGCGCAAGCCGTAGTTCTCGGACGTGTGCTCGAGCGCAATGAACGGCCGCAGCACAAGGCCGCTGGCGCCAACCGCCGCCGCTCCGCCGCCGCCAGCGCCGACGAAGGCGCCGGCCTCGACCGCGAAACGCTCAGCCAAAGACTGCCGCCAGCCGAGGTTGAGCCCGCCGGCAAAGAAGCCGCCCAGGTCGCCCGTCATCGAGCCGTACCCGCCGAGCCCGGCGAACAGCCCGGGTGTGTCGAAGACGTCCATGAGCTCGTACTGCACGCCAAGCAAGCTGCCGTCGCCGACGCCATTGACGTCGATGGACTCGAGCGAGAAGCGCCAGCGAGCCGGCACTTCTTCTAGTTGATATCCCTGCGCGAAGGCGGAGGGGGCCATAAGGGCCGCGCAAGCTGCAGCGGTCCCGACATTAAGGAGGATGGACACACCCCGAGAATCGGCCGGATGTGGCCAGTCCTGAAGAGGCATATTGCGAGGTCCTATGGGTATTTTGCGGTCCCTTGTGGGGATCCGCCGCACGCCAGTGAGTTGCGCGCGATTCAAAAACTACGGGATTTGGCGTGGGATGCCCTGCTGCCGTGACAATGGGTGCTGGCATGAACCTTGACTCCATCATCGACCGCTTCCGAGGGCCCGTGATCGGGCTGTTGGTGGCGTGGGGCGCTACGCCGCGCGATGCTGTCGAGCTGGCGCAGGATGCGTTTGCCGAGGCCTATTTGGGCCGCGCGACGTTTCGCGGTTCGTGGGATGATCTGGCGGCTGTCGGCGCGTGGTTGCGCGGCATCGCTCACAACCTGTTCCATGCGAGCTTGCGCAGGCGTCGGGGCGGGCGCGTGGTTTCGCTGGACACCGCGCGCGGCGAGGTCGATTCCCAGCCGGGCAGCCTCGAACTGATGGAGCAAAAAGAGCAGTCGGCGCGGCTCTTTGCAGCGCTCGACAAGCTCGACGGGCCGTACCGCACGGTGCTGATGATGCGCTATGTCGAGGGCAGTTCGCTTGCCGTGATCGGCGCGCTTTTGGGGATGAGCGAGCGCGCCGTCGAGGGACGGCTGCGGCGGGCACGAGCGGCGTTGAAAGAGAAATTCGAGCGGGGTGCGGTGCAGGAGGACTTCGCATGAAGAACGAGCTGTTGATCGAGGACTTGTTTGAGGGTGAGGACGACGCCTTGGGGCGCGAGCTGTTCGGCGCGCTCGGCAAGCTGCGGGCCGAGCCCGAGGACTTTGCCGCGGGCGTAGCGAAGCGGATTCGTGCGGCTGGCGAAGAGGCGGGCAGTCAAGATGACCTCGAGGTCTCGGTGCCCGGCTTTGCGCGCCGCGCGGCGGCGTTCTTGCCGCCGGTTTTGTTGCCCAAGGGGCTGGCCAAAATGGGGGTCGGCGGAACGCTGGCGACGAAGGCCAGCTTCAAGTTTTTGCCGGGTGTGTTGGCGCTGCCGGTCATCTCGGTGTTGATGATTTTGGTGACGTTGGCGCTGGGATTGAAGAGTGTGTTTGCGGGCGGCGCGGCTGACTCTCGGCAGAACGCGGCCGAGGCGAAGTATGAAGTGTTCTTGTGGTGGCGCCGCTTCTGGTTACCCGTAGGGGCGTGCGTGGCGCTTGGCCTCTATTTGCTGTTGCGAGCGCCAGGCGAGGGTTTTGCGCTGCTCTTCTTGATCTCGACTCTGGGGTTTCTGGGGGTGCACGCTGCGCTTGTTCGCCGTGGGCTTGCGACGCGCCGCGAGGTCGGCCGCTTGGCAGCTGGCGCGCTTGGTTGGCTGGTGGGGCTCTCGTTTCAGTTCTCGCTTGGGGATTCGAGTTGGGTCGGCGAGCACATGGGCGGCTGGCTTGTCCCACTTGTGTTGATGGGCGGCGTGATGGCGTGCCTTGCGCTGACGGGGCAGGACGCTCGGAAGCGAGAGCGCAAGGCGTATCGGTTTCGAATCGGCATTTCCGTCGCCGTTCTGATCACGATCTGCGCGTACGCGTTTGAGGGCGGGCTTGGGAAAGTGGGCGAGACTCCGGCGACTCTGCGCACGTGGATCGAGGCGGGTGGGGACTCGAACAGCGTAGAGAGTTTGGCCGAGACCGTTGCGTGTTTGGAGATGGCCGGCGAGCCGGCGTTCGACTTGACACGCGTGCGAGAAGTGCTGCGCGCGCAGCTTGAACTGGACGTCGCGGGGAAGGGCTTTAAGTCGCTGTACACGGGCGCGATGATCCGGCTTGGGGCGTTTGATGCTGCGGACTTCGAGCGCGTGGCCGACGAGAACGCCGTCGAGCGAAGCCTGACCTGGCAGAGTGATCGAATCGACGCCAGGAGCTCGATGGCGAGCCTCTTGGCGCATCAGGCCAAGACACCGTTCACCGCGGAGGAGCGCAAGACGATCGTTGCCGGTGTCTTGGCCTGGGTGGACCCTCTAGACGAGTATGCAAACATTCGTGATGTGCTCGATGCGATTCACCTGTTTGAAGGCCTCGGCGAGCCCGAGGCCGCGGAGCAGCTCGCTCAGGATGCGCGCACCATTCTTCAGCGTACGTGGACCTTGGATGAAGACGGCCGGCAGGGCGCTTTCTCGGCTTATCCCACAGACCTAAAGGACGAGAACGAGGTCAGCCATCTGTACTTTGGGATGTGCCTCGACACAGCGATGGCGATCGATCTGATGGCGCGCTTTGGCGTTCCGGAGGGGATCGATCTTGAGGCTCTCGACCGGTTCTTGAGGGCGGAGTCGGCGCACTACATCGGGACGGGCAAGATGTATGCGGCCAACGCCGCTGCGGGGCGGGCGCTCTTGCACACGCTGCCTTCTTGGACCGGCGAGGATCACTCGATGAGTGCCTTTGAGATCCTGATGCAGCTGAGGGTGCTGCTGGCCGCCGTGCTTCTGTCGGGCTTCGCGGTGCTCTTGACTTTTCTTGCGCCGATTCAGGTCGGCAAGCGCCCGGCTAGATGATCACGCCAAGGGTCAGCGACACCACGTCGCCGTCCATGTTCAGGTTGCCGCCCTGGATGAAGTCCTCTTGGGAGTAGCGGACGTCTAGGCCGATGTAGGCGTGGTCGGAGAGGTTCATGGTCGCGCCAAAGCGCTCGTACACACCTGCGCCCGACTCTTCGCCATCGCGCGCGGTGTTGTTCTCTTCGTCGCGATCGGCCCACCAGCCGGTGACGCCGGCGCCGATGTACGGCGTGAAGGGAAGGCCTTCGATTTCGAACGTGCGGCGCAAGCCAGCCGTGGCTTCCCAGCCGCGCATGACGGTGTTGCCGAACACGGGCATGGTGATGCGGTCACGGTGGTAGTTCAGGCCGAAGTCGTATCCGAAGGCTCCGTCTTCACGCCACAGCGAGTACTCGATGCCCGCGTTGGGCTGTTCGTCGAGCCAGTTTGCCGAGTGGTCGCTGAACACGCGTTGGCCAAGGTTGAGCGCCGCGCGCTCGCGCAAGTCGCCTCCACCGGGAACGTAGTCCCGAAGCGTCGAGCAAGAGGCGAGAAGGAGTACGGGCAGCAGGGGGAGCAGCTTCATGGGAGAGAGTGGGTTCACGGGAAGTGGCGAAAAGGGGGGATCCCGCGCGGACCAAGTATAGGATTGGAGGTCTCTATCAATCTATCCCTGTTCAGGCCTCGGGGCCGCGAAAAGATGACAAGTGAAATGAAGACCGAGGCCGTTCAGCGTTTTGGCGCCACCGTGGCCGCTCTGGCCGAGGCCTTGGACTGGCCGCGATTGGGTCTCGAATACTGTGAGGAGGGCGGCCTGGAGTTCTTCGACGAAGAGCAGCGCGAGGCTGTCGTGGACGCAGGTTTGGCGTTTGCCGAGGACCTGGCCGAGCTCTTGAAGCCGGGCGGGCGCAGCCTGTACGTGGGCGCGGGCGTGGCCGAGCTGGTGCAGATCGTCTTTGAGAGCGTCGTCCTCGAGCGCGAGGTCGTGATCGCAAGCCTGCCGTGTTTTGAGGTCGACGAGCTGAATCGGGTGCTGGCCGAAGTGGGCTCGAAGTTCGGGCTCGAGCTGCCCACGTTCATGGGCAAGCCGCTGGCCGAGCTCGAGACCGAGGCTGGCTTCGACCATGTGTGGCACGTCAGCGTGTTGAGCGATCCCGACGCTTTCCCGGCGCTGCACGACTACCTGTACGACCGGCACAAGCCCGAGGACGGCGCGACCGGGAGCGGGCACTACCCCCACGACAAGGCGCGCGCACGCGAGATGATTAAGGACGTGATCTCGCGCTTCGATGTGCCGTGTGTCCTGTCGACTTCGGATGAGGAGTGGGACCTGTTCGGGCCGGCGATTGGACGCGCGGGTTTGGCCGTCGATATGGCCGCGCGCGGACGCCTGTCGCCGATCGTCGGCGACGTTGTGCGCCAAGCGTTGGTCGAGAAGGCGCCTGCCGATGAGTGACGCGCGCGGGCACCTCTCGACGGAAGCGGCGGATCCGTTGACCGAGGGGTTGGGCTCGCTCGACGCGCTAGGCGCTGTCGAGCTGATGCTGCAGGCCGATCGAGGTCTTGTCGATGCGCTGTTCGCCGCGCGCGCCGAGCTGGCCGCTGCGGTCGAGCTGATCGCGGGGCGGCTTGCGAAGGGTGGGCGCTTGTTCTACCTCGGCGCGGGGACAAGCGGGCGGCTGGGCGTGCTGGATGCGGCCGAGTGCCCGCCGACGTTTCAGTCGGACCCCGCGCTTGTGCAGGGCATCTTGGCCGGCGGTCACGCGGCCATGTTCCATGCCGTCGAAGGCGCTGAGGACGATCGCGAAGCGGCCGCTGCCGCGCTTGATACCGCGGGCCTCTCGTCTCGCGACGTCGTCTTTGGAATCAGCGCGGGCGGCACGACGCCGTTTGTGCATGCGGGTTTCGCTCACGCCAAGTCGGCGGGCGCGGCCACGGTGTTCTTCGCCTGCGTGCCCGACGAAGAGGCGCCGGACAAGGCCGACCTCTCGATCCGCGTCGTGACCGGCCCCGAGTCGCTAGCTGGCAGCACACGCCTGCGCGCGGGCACGGCGACCAAGATGGCGCTGAACCTGATCAGCACCCTGACGATGGCGCGCCTCGGCAAGGTGTATCGCAACCTGATGGTCGACGTCGACACGAGCTGCAACCAGAAGCTGGTCGCGCGCGGCGAGCGCTTGATCGCGCAGCTAGTGCCGTGCGATGAGGCGCGCGCAGCGGAGCTGCTGGCGGCCGCGAACGGCAGCGTCAAAGTCGCGGTCGTGATGGGGCGGCTGGACCTCGAGCGCGAAGCGGCGGAGGCGCGCTTGACCGAAGCGGACGGCTTTCTTGGACGCGCGCTGGGCGAGAGGTGCTAACGGTTTCGAAGAACAGCGGCCGGTGAAACCGACCGCCTGTATCGCCTTGGTTGAAGCGTAGGGCTCAGTCGCTCTCTGCATGGAGCCGCTTTCCGCCATGTAGCTGATCGCTTCGGACATTCGGCGTAGGTTCAGCGCTTCCTCGCAAGCAGGAGGCGCTCGGCGAGATCTGAGATCGACCAATCCTCTGCGATCAGGCCTTCATGGAACCGGCTCGTGACCATGTCGCGCCAAACGAGTGGCCGACCGCTGGCAGGGAATCCCATGAAGGCGCCCTTGTGCGTCCCCCTCAGAGTTCTTTGCCAAGCAACTCGGTCCTCCCCTTCAAGGAGGATCTCGACATGGACCTCGAGATCAGGAAAGGCTCGGTGAAGCATGCCGAGGAATTGACGGAGGAAAGCGTGCCCACCATCCATGTCGCGCTCGGTGACGTGGGCCACGTAGTCCGGCGCAAAGAACTCTTCGATCGCGTCCATGTTGCTGCTCGCAAACAGCGCGGAGTGTGCGGCGTGGATCTTATTGGCAAGGGACTGGTCCATTCGACGGCTCTTCATTTGGGGTGAACGGGTACGACGCGATCTGCGCTAGGAAACCTTACCGCGGAGCCTCGGAGAACACGAAGTCGTCGTCAACACTCGGGCCATCACTCGGACCAAGCGATTACGCCTCCATCAAAGAGGAAATCAATCTGCATCGTTGGGTGCCGAGGCGTTGCGGGCATCGGCGGATTGAACAGTCATCCGCAATCTAAATGCCCGGAGCCAGGTAGCCTTGGCTTCCCCAGCTTGAATCGGAGCTGTCCAGGAAGAAGGAGGGGACGCTGATCACTGCTGAGATCATCAAAAGGGCAGAGGCGCTGTGTCTGAGCATGGCTCTAGATCGCTCCGGGGCGGTGGTGGTGACGGAAGAGCATGCACTGCCCGCTTCTTGGTGCGCGTTGCGTCTAGCCAATGGTTGGGTTGATCGACGACGCTGCTGACGCTGTCCGAGTGCATGGCCGAGGTAGGCACCCTACGCTTTGTCCTCGGTGTGACGACTAAGCGACTGAGCTGGAGACTTGAGCTTATAGGCGAAGATTGCGATTGAAGCTGTTAAGGCAGTGGGGCCCAACAAAAAGAGGATGGAGCGGTCGACTTCCTCATGGGCGCCAATCCGGCTTCCGATGAGAATCAGGAGGATGGTGATGCACGGGGAGATGTTGCATTCATCGAGTCCTTTCAGTGAGGCCTGCGGCATCCTTCCCACTCAGGGAGTCTGTGATCAAGTTGTAGCGCGCTGCAGGCGTTTGGGGGTCTCTACGGTGGCGAGCTTGGAGCCCTCGGCGGCCTGGGTCTCGATCACGCAGTGCCGGGATGCATGGAGCTGGGGTTCACGGACTCCGGCTTCGGGCTTCGCAGTTGGCACAATTCCCCGATTTGTTCGACACCGTGGAGCTTGAGGCCAGTCTTTGTGGTGAACGCGGATCAGGCAGAGCCGCTTCGATTTTTCCACCAGCTACGACCGAAACCCGGAGCCCTCCATGAAGCGTCACAACTTGTCAGTTCACTCAGTCTCGCGTGCAGCCCGTGCCATTGCACTGTTAGCTACGAGCCTCGCGCTTGCACTCCCACTCGCGGTGGCACAACCCGGTCCCGACCCAGCTCCACAGCCAAGCCCCGCAACACCGGGTCCCGAGCACAAGAACCCGGACCCCAAGAAGCGCGCAGAGTGCTGGAAGCTGTTCCTCGAAGACCTACAGTCTTGCCTCGCGACGTTCGGTCCTGGTGGCGCGTCCCCCGACGAGGATGCGAAGCTTGCCTGCTTCGACGGCGCGCTCGTATCGTTCAATGCCTGCATCAAGTAGCCCGGAGTTCTCTTGCCCCTCTCACATCGCCCCACCTCTGCGGTATTCCTTCTTGTTGGCGCTCTCGTTCTTGTCGGCCTTGGGTTAGTCCTCGGGTTGGGATCGAGTCCGCGCGCGCCCTCTGAGGCGGAGGCTTCCTCTGCCGTGGACGACTCGGCGAGGGCGGATTCTTCCACACAGGACCTTCGTCTTGGGGAGCCTGGTGAGCTCGACGCCCGGGAAGTCGTCCCCGAGAGTTCGGGGGACGAAGGCACACAAGATGCCGCGGCCGCGCCCGATCTGGGCGACCTACTCGAGGCGATCCGCGCAGCCGAGGCGGCGCTAGAGCCGCATGTCGTCGCCTGGCCCGCCGTTCAAGAGCTCGGTTCGCTGGTCGCAGCGAGTCGCGACGCGGAGCATGGCATCCATGAAGAGCTCGAGGTCATCGCTCGCGGTACCGAGACTGACTTCGTGCGGGGCGCGGTGCTGTTCGCCCTTGGCCTGGGCCTTCCGAAGAGCGAGGCGCGCCGATTGGTCGAGCCCTACATCGAGGGCCCACCTGGCGAGGTCGCGCGTGCGGCTTGGCTTGTCTTGGCCTTTGCTCGCGGAGGGGCGGGCGGGGGTCCAGGAAGTCTGGACCTCTCGGGCTTCGACACGGTCGCTTCCCGTGTCAACCGTGAGATTTGGCCGGTCGTACTCCCGTTCGTGGGCGATGAAGCGGCCGACGAGGCGATCGAGCTCGCCATCGCGCACCTCTCACCTGCGCGCAAATTCCTGGATGCCTCCGAGAGTCTCGAGCTCCCTGAGGGCTGGCGGGAAGAGGGCGTCCTGACCCGCGAGGTGATCCTGCTCTCGACCTTGGCCGTGCCTGGGCAGCAGCCTGGAGTTGCGCGCGACTGGCTGATGAAGTGGATCACGAACAGCGACATGGAGCGTGCCTCTTTATGGAGCCTCTGCATGGCCGCCCGCACGGACGATGCATTGGCGAGTGAGCTGCGCAGTCTGCTCTTGACCCTCGATATGTTCTCGCTGCAGGGCCGTGCGGTGGCTCAGATGCTGGGCGGGGTGGCCGACCGTGGCGACCTGATCTTGAGCATGCTGCTGACCGAGCTCAACACGAACGACGCGGGTGATCCCCGGCTGGACCTTGCCCAGAACGTAGATGCCCTGATCGCGATTGGTGAGATGCTGGGCTCGTCGAACGAGACCCTCGCCAAGCAGGCACTCGACCCCCTCGTGACGCTAGCCATTGATCCCACACGCGCGGAAGACTTGCGCATGCTGACCCTCGCGCAGCTCAGTGTCGCGCACCCTGAGAAGGTCGGTGACGCCATCGAGCTGATCTTGATCAGCCAGGACACGAGCTCGGCGCGCGAGTGGGCAGCCAACTTCGCGACGTCGGTACCCGCCGATCAACAGGAGCGCATGCGCGACCTCTTGATCCAGAGCTTCGACTACGGCACCGATGCGTCCGGTCTTGAGTCGCTCAAGAGCCTGGCTTACCTCGGGGGCCCGAAGGTCGAGGCCTTTTTCGCGTCTCTCGCTGGCAAGGACGAGTTGGGGGCTGAGTCCCAGGCCGTGATCGAGGAGTTTCAGGCAGGATCGCACTAAGGTCGTGGGACCCGAGGCGGAGCCACGCCTTGAAGCGTCCGGTTAGCGGCGCGGAGCTGTCTCGAGTGCGACCGCGCCGAGGGCCGCGGCGGCGTACAGGTTGGAGGCGCGGACTTCGGTCTTGCTCTTGAGGGGCTTCCAGAGCGGACTGGTCTGGGGTTCGGCCGCGAGGAGCTCGCCGCCCTTGGCGCCGATGGTGATGCGCTCGAACGCGGGCAGGTCGAGGGCTGCGAACTGCATTTTGCGCAGGGCGATCAGCTCGGCCAGCGCGGCGAAGTTGGGCGTGAGGTCGGCTTGGCCAGCGAGCGCGATTGTGTCGCCGTATGTGGCGCCGCTTGGTTCGGGTTCGCCGTACGTGGCGCCGCTCGGCATCGGCTCCGCGTAGGCCGGTGGGATGCTGGCGGGCCAGGGGGCGAGTTGGCCGCCGGAGATGTAGGCCTCGGCGACGCCGGTTCCGGGGCCGATGTAGAGCGCTTCGGTGATGCCGTGCAGGCTGCCGTTTGTGGCGGCGAGCTCGCCGGCTGCGGCTGCGGCGCCGTCGTCGAAGAGGCGCGTGGGCGTGGCGGCGGGGAGGAAGCCTTGGCGTGCGAGCTCGGCGAGGAGGTCGTCTAGTAGATGTGGCACGCGCGGGCCGCGGCGCCAGAGTGCGATGCCGCGGCCGTCTTCGGTCTTCGGGCCCGCGGTGGCGATCGCGAGGGCGGGTGCGGTGGCGAGGCCTTCGGCGGCGCGCATGACGACGGCGGCGGCCGTGCGGACGAGCTCGTTTGCCGTGGCGACTTCGCCCGCGCTTCGCGCGGCGCCGTCCTGTTGCTGCTGCAAGTCGAGCGGGCGAAAGCCAGTCACGTTCCAGCGCTCAAGCATGGGCTCGCCCGGCGCTTCGAGTCCGGCCTCGGTCCGCCGCACGATCCACGCCTTGGCCCAAGTCGCGCCGATGTCGAGGCCGATGGATAGGGGCCACGAGTCGGGCGCGCGCTCTTTGTCGGGCTTGCCGCTCACCGCGCGATCAGCCCTCGATTGGCCCGGTGATCTCGCGGCGGCCATACTCTTCAAGCGACAAGATGTCTTCGAAGTCGAGCAGGCCCATGCGCGGGCGCGCCTCTTCGAGCGCGGTGCCGATGGTCAGCATGAGCAGCGGCGGGCACGACTCCGGCAGCTCGAGCAGCTTGCTGACCTTCTTCGGATCGAAGCCGATCATCGGGCACGAGTCGAGGCCCATGTCGCGTGCCATCAGCATCACGTTCTGGCCGGCGAACGCGACCGAGCGGCAGGCCTCTTGAAGGTTCAGGTCGGCGTTCGTTCCGTACATGCCTTGGATCATGCCGGTGAACATGCCACGCAACTCGTCGGGCGCGTTGCGCAGCACACGGGTGGGATCCTCGTGCGCATCGAGGCGCCCGCACAGGATGAGGATCAGCGCGGCCTCTTCGACTTGCGCTTGGTTGTACGCGGCGGCGCGCAGATCGGCCTTGCGCGCCTTGTCGCGCACCGCCACGAACTGCCAGTTCTGCATGTTGAACGAGGTCGGCGCGAGGCACGCAAAGCGGATGAGCTCGCGCACTTGATCGTCGCTGAGCTCTTCTTTGGGATCGAACTTTTTGACCGAGCGACGGCTGAGGATGGCTTCCGTGAGTTCCATATCGTGGGGAGGCTTGGGTTCGTGGGGAAAGCGGCCGAAGAGGGTAGCAACCCTGCGGCTGCTGTCGTCTAGTAGCGCTGGTTCCCCCGCACGAACGCCTAGATTCGACTTCGATGATCACGCCTCTTTTGACCCTTGCCGCGCTCTTGATGGCGGCGCTTCCGAGCCCGACTCCTGGGCCGCAGTTCGGCCCGGCGATCCACTGCACGCCGACCTCGATTGCGGTCAACGGCGGCGCGGCGACGCCCAGCACGGATCCGATCGCCGAGGCGCTGCGCAACGCGGGACCCGGCAGCGTGATCGATGTCGAGCCCGGCGACTACCCGTCATTCCGCTTGGGCTTTGGCCGCGGCGCGCAGAACGCCGACACCTCGGGCACCGAGTTCGCGCCGATCCGCGTGCGCGCGCTGGGCTCGGGTCCGAAGCGCGTGCGCATCCGGACGAAGGGCGGCAGCGACGCGTTGATGATCGACCAGAAGAAGCCGGTCGCCTACATCACGTTCGAGGGGCTTGAGTTCGAGCCGGGCTACCGCTCGGCGATCATCTTCTACCGCCAAGGCGGCGACGCCGTGCACCGCGGCTTTCGGTTTCTCGACTGCGACATCATCGGCGGTTGGGACCATGTCAAAGCCGCGGGCGTGCAGTCGAAGTGGGGCGTCTCGGGGCACCGCATTGCGGACTTCGAGTGGTCGGGTGTCTCGCGCCCGTCGATCATTCGCGACCTGAAGAACGAGCACGGGTTCTACCTGCAGAACTGCGCGGGCGACGTCACGATTCAGAACGTCGAGGCGACGCGCCTCGGCCGCACGTTCTGCCAGTTCACGGCGCGCTCAAGCGATGGGCCAGCAGGGCTTGGCCACATCACGGTGAAGAACTGCCGCATCTCGAACACCGGGCTTGCGGCGGGCGATGCGTACAAGGGTGGCTCGGCGTTCACGGTCACGGGCAACATGCCCAAGGCCAGCTTTCTGTTCGAGGGCAACACGTATCGCGCGGGATTCAATCCGCGGCTGAAGAAGCTGACGCGGCCGGGCGTGCCGTTTGGAACCGGCGCGCTGGTGGTGTGGGCCGAGAAGGATCCCGTGCGCGTGGGCGAGGTCATCCTGCGCGACAACGACTTCCGGTTTGCGAAGGACTCGGGCGACCGCGCCGTGGTGGCCTTGAGCGCGGTGAAAGACGTGCGCATTGAAGGCACGAACCACTTCGAGGCCGGCGCTTTCGGCGTGGCGCTCATCATCGATCCGCCGCAGTCGAACGGCCTGCCGAACAAGCTGCCCTGCGCCAAGGTGCAGATCGCTCCCACAACGGCTCTAGTCGGTCGGCTGGAGGTCGCGGGGCACGCGGCGACCGCGGCCGAGCGCACACGGCTTGGTCTGACGCCTCGCTAGAGCGGGGTTTCGGGCGTCACGCTAGAGTAGCTGGGCCAGACTCGAGACCTTGATTCCGAAAGACCTGTACTTGGGCGCGACCGAGGGCCCTCTTGCGTATCCTAAGGAGCTCAAGATGACTATCCATGTACTTGTCGTCGACGACGACCCCAAGCTGCGCAGCCTTGTCTCGGAAGGCTTGCGCGAGAACTCGATCGAGGCCACTCCAGTGGACTCGGTTGCCGCCGCGAAGGCCGCGTGTGAAGACGCGGAATTCGATCTGATCTTGCTCGACGTGATGATGCCTGAAGCCTCGGGCTGGGATTTCATCTCCGACCTGCGGGCAGGCGGTGACGCAACGCCGGTGATCTTCGTGACAGCGCGCGGAGGCGTCGAAGATCGCGTCAAAGGACTGCGGCTTGGTGGCGACGACTACCTCATCAAGCCGTTCGCTTTCGAAGAGCTGCTTGCGCGCATCGAGGCCGTTGCGCGGCGCGGCAAGCCCGAAGGCACGGTCTTCGGGGATCTCGAAATCGATCCCTTGCGCCGACGTGTGACGCTTGCCGACACGGTGCTCGACCTCAGCCCGCGCGAGTACGGCTTGTTGCTGGCGCTGATCAGCGCCGAGGGTCGCGTGCTCAGCCGCAGCGCTCTGTTGAAAGATGTCTGGGGGATCGACTTCGATCCGGGCACCAATGTCGTGGACGTGCACGTTGGCCGCTTGCGTAAGCGCTTTGGTGACAAAGGTCGGCTGTACATCCGGACGGTGACGGGCGAGGGCTATCGCTTCGACACGCAGCCCGAGGGCTAGGCCGGTGAACAGCTGGACGATCAAGGGACGGATCCAACGGTGGATCTTGGGGCTCGTCGTGGCGCAGCTCTTGTTCCTGCAGGTGCCCGCGGTGTTGATTGTGCGGACCGTGCTCGACAGCGAGCTGTCGAACTTGCTGGAGGAAGAGCAGGCCGAGTTCCAGAGCGCGCTCACCTTGATTCACGCCTCGGGACGCGACGCGCTTCCCGCTGATCTCGACGAGTTCGTCAACGAGTTTTCCGAGCGCCATCCGCGCTTCCCGTTGGCGCTTGAGCTTTGGCGCGGCGGTGAGCTGGTGGGTCGCGCGGGGCCGGACTATTTGATCGACGCTGCGCTTCCCGACCCCGGGCGTTTGAACGAGCGCGTGGACGTGGGCGACTGGGTGGCCTGGCGCGCCGAGGAAGCGGCAAGCGGCGAGCTCGCGATCGTGCGAATCGACGGGCGCGTCCAGCGCCAAGCGCTGCTGGGTTTTGGCGTGCTGATGGTTGTGCTGCTGTTCGTTTGGGGCGGCGTCGGCATCGGAATGGGGCTGTACCTGGCGAGCAGAATCTCACGCATGATGAGCGTCTTGGGGGGGCGCGCGGAGGGCATGTTGACGGGTGCCCAGGTCGAGCTCGAGGGCGAAGCTCTGCCGGAAGAGGTGGGGCCCTTTGTGCTCGAGCTGAAGAGCGGCATCGAGAGCATGAGAGCGGAGAGCGCGCGCTTCCGGCTGATGGCGGCGGGGCTTGCGCACGAGCTGAGCGCGCCGATTCAGAACCTAGCCGGCGAGATGGAAGTCGCGCTGATGAAGGATCGCGACTCGGCCGCATACAAGCGCGTGCTGGAGAGCAACTTGGACGAGATGCGCGACCTGGGCGAGGCCGTGCACAACCTGCTTCTCTTGTGCTCGGAGCGCCGCCAAGAGCAGGTGGTTGAAGAGTTCGACTTGTCGTTCGAGCTGGGGCTCCGCTTGAGCGGTGAGCGCCGTCAAGCGCTGCGCAAGGGGATCGACTTGGCGGTCGACTTTGAGGGCGACTTGCACCTGGCGGCGGATCGCGAGGCGATCCTGCGCGCGATGCGCAACCTGGTGGCGAACGCGATTGCGTGGACACCGGAGGGTGGGCGCGTTTGGGTCGAAGTTGTGGGGACCGACGCGGAGCTTGTGGCGACGGTGGACGATGAGGGCCCCGGCGTGCCGCTCGAGCTGCGCGACAAGGTGTTCGAGCCGTTCTTCCGCGGGCCGAGCAGCGCGGGCCGCCGGGCGGGCTATGGGCTTGGGCTGGCTATGGTGAAGGCCTCGGCAGAGTCGGCCGGTGGCAGCGTCACGATTAGCGATGCACCAACCGGGGGAGCACGCTTTTGTGTGCGGCTTCCCAAGCGGCCCCGACTCGAAGATTGAACTTGGCGGCTTGCGTGGGATCATGGGGACATGATTCGACTCCTTGCTGGTGTTCTTCTCGCGACCTTCGTGACTTCGGCTCGGGCTGACGAGCCCGCCTGGTTCGGCGCGATGCTGGCCGAGGCCACGCTTAGCGACGTCGAGGTCGCGGCACTGCCCTTCGACGCGGCGGGCGCCGTGCGGCTCGAGACGGTCGTTGCGGGCGGGCCGGCGAGTCGCAGCGGCTTTCTTGCCGGCGACCTGCTCCTACGCGCTGACGGCGAGCTGCTTGGTGCCGACGCGAAGGCAGCGCACGCGCAACTGCTCGCTCTGCTGTCGGCGCGCAGCGCGGGCGACTCGCTTAGGGTCGGCTTCTTGCGCCGCGAGTTGCGCTGGACACGCGCGGGCGAGACAGTTGCCGGTGCGCCTGATTTGGAGGCTCTCGCCGCTGGCTTGACGGCGGGCGAATCGAAGAGCGTGGCCGTTGCCGTTGCGCTTGTTTGGCACGAAGAGACGCTGACGCTCGGCCAAAGGCCCGAGGCCTCGGGCGCGCCGGTGCCCAAAGATCTCTACGCGGGGTATCCAACGGACGAAGTGGGCTTCGCCACCGAGCTGCGCGAGGCGGTCACCGCAGCGGGCTTCGACGAAGACACCGCGGACCTCGAGGCACGCCTCGCGCGACTGGCCGAGAGCGCGGACGGATCACGCTCGCACTTAGCCTCGCTCGTGCAACGTGAGCCCTTGCGGCTGGGTGTGATGGGGGCGGCCATCGGCGATCAGCTGGCTCCGCTAGGCGATACGCACTTCACCAAGATCACCGCCGACCTGCCCGGCGTGCTGGGCTCGATCACCGATTGGGGCGCGCCGGCTGTCGTGGATTGGGGCCCCGAGCTACCGCCCAAGCAGGCCGGCATCGAGGCGCATCTCGACTGGATGCAGGCGCGGCTCGAGCGCTGCGCGGCGCTCGTCGAGACAGCACTTGCCGATGTGGATGCCGACACGCGCAGCCACGTCGCCGACTCTTGGACCGACATCGGCGAGCAGTTTTGCGAGCACATCTATCTGTACCTCGACGAAGACAAGGCTCGCTTGGGCCGCAACCTGGCAACCATCGCAGCGGGCGAGCGTGTCGACCGCGCGGCGCTTTTGGCTGCGACGGCGGCGTTCCAACCGCTGCTCGATCGCGACTACATCGACGACCTGAAAGAGATGCTGTACATCGCCAAGCGCGACCTCGACGCAGAGGAGGTGATCTCGCGCTCGACGCCGCTTGGGCGCATCGTGATTGGCGGGCGCGGCGACGATCGACATCGCCGTGGGCAGCAAGGGGCGGACTTGGCCGCGACCGACATGATCGCGCTGTTCTTGGATCTGGGCGGCGATGACTACTACGCCGACGGGATTGGCACCACGGTCAATCAGGCCGGCCATGCGCGGATCCCCGCCTCGTTCCTGATCGATCTTGAAGGCGACGATGCCTACGAGGCGACGCAGGAGGGCTCGATCGGCGCGGGCGTCTTGGGTGTGGGCGTCGTGATTGACGGCTCCGGCAACGACCGCTACATCGGCACGCGCTGGAGCCAAGGGGTGGGCTTTATGGGACTCGGGCTTGTGGTCGACGGCGAGGGCGACGATCGCTACTTGGTCGAGGCGTTGGGCCAAGGCATCGGCGCGTGGGGCGCAGGTATTGTGCTGGATCACTACGGCGACGATCGGTACGCGGCGAGTCGCTACGCGCAGGGCGTGGGGCTGGCCGGGGGGCTTGGGCTGCTATCGGATCGCTGGGGTTCGGACGAGTATCTGTGCAAGGGCCGCTGGCCATCGGGTTACGGCACCGCGGGCGTGTTCCAAAGCTGGGGGCAGGGCTGCGGCGTGGGGTTTCGCGGGAACGCCTCGGGCGGGCTCGGCTTCTTGTTCGACGGCGCCGGCGGCGATCGGTACGAGGCCGGGAACTTCAGCCAGGGTGGCGGCTACTACTTCGGAGTGGGGGCGCTGTGGGACCGCGGCGTGTCGGACGACGTGTACATTGGCTCGCGCTACAATCAGGGGTTCGCGGCGCACCAGGCGGTCGGGTACTTCGAAGAGGCGGGCGGCAGCGACGAGTACTGGACGCGCAACGCCGTGGCGCCCGGCCTGGCGTGGGATGAGTGCGTGACCTCGTTCAGCGACCTGGGCGGCGACGATCTGTACCAGGGGGGCAGCTTCTCGCTAGCGGCCTCGGCTCACAACGCGATCAGCTTGTTCCACGACGCAGCCGGGTTGGATGAGTATCGCTGGGCGGACCTCGCGCATGCGGGCGGGAACGACTACCACGGCGGCACCAGCCTCAGCTGGTTCCTAGACGAAGGCGGGGCTGAGGATCTGTACGCGGCCGAAGACCTGAACGATTCGGAGTCCTCGGGGCCCGAGAATCGGCTGTTTTTGGACCGATAGAGCCGACTTTTGGCCAGTTTTGGCCCGAATTGGGCACAAACTAGGGGCGCGCAAGTCGTGCGGTGCCGTGCCTCGAATTCTGCCCTTTTGTCCCGGGTTTGGGTCGAACCCGATCCCGAGTTCGACCGTGGAGTGAAACGGCTCATGGCATGCATGGGGTAGGCCGATGGGAACCTTGCGAGCCTAGATCCAGGTCTTTCGCACCCCCAATCATGAATACTCAAGAATCCCAAGTTCAGATCGAAGCCCTTGAGGCCGCGCTTGTCGAAGAGCAGCGCTCACGAGAAATGCTCGAGGCCGAACTGCAAGACCTGCGCGCTCGCGATGCACAAGCGCAGGCTGAAATCCAAGCCTTCAAGTCGGACATCTGGTCGATTGAAGAAGTCCAACAGGCCCTTGAAGCGGTCAGCCGGACGGGCTCTGAGTTCGTGATCCACATGGACTACAGGCTGCGCACCACGCTGAGCGGCTTGCTGGGCATGGTCGAGCTCTTGATGAACTGCGACTTGAGCGCGGACGAGCATGAGTTTGCGCAGGGGGCCCAGAAGTCGGGTCAGGAGCTCTTGCGGATCCTGAATGACATCTTGGATTACTGCCGTATGGATGCCGGCCACCTCGAGGTGAAACGCGAGCCGGTCGAAAGTGTGGCGTTCCTAGAGGCGACCTGCTCGCACCTGGAGGGGTTCGCCAGGCAGCGTGGGGCCTCGCTCGTGACCTCGATCAGTGAAACGGTTCCCAGCCAAGTGTTCCTGGATCCAGGACACCTTGGGCGGGCGCTGAGGCACTTGATCGAGAACGCTCTGCGGTACGCAGGTGGCGGCGCAGTGCGTGTGCAAGCGGACAGCGAAGGGCACGGGGCCGAGGCCATGCTTGTCTTGTCCGTGACGGACGAGGGCGCGGGAATCGCTCCCGAAGACCTAGCGCGTGTTGTGGAGCCCTTCCAGAGGATGAGCGATGGTGAGGACGATGGCGTCGGGCTTGGCTTGACGATCGTGCGCCGCCTAGCTGAGATCATGGGTGGGAGTTTCGAGCTCACGAGTGTGGTTGACGAGGGCTCGGCCGCGACTCTGCGCTTTCCTTATATGGCGATGTCCGATGAGGCGAGCGAGCCAGAGGTCGAAGAGATTGTCGCGGCGCCTCCGGCGACAGCGCGTGTGCTGGTGGTCGAAGACAACGACGTCAACCAAAAGGTGGCGCTTGGTTTTCTCAAGATGATTGGGTGTGAGTCTGCGACTGCCAAGAATGGCCTTGAGGGGATTGAGGCGCTTGCGAACGGTGCTTTCGACCTAGTGCTGATGGACTGCATGATGCCCGAACTCGATGGTTATGAAGCGACGAGCAGGATCCGCAGCGGGGCGGCGGGAGAAGGTCAGGCAAAGGTCCCGATCATCGCGCTGACGGCGGATGACTCGGCCGGTGCGCGGCAGAACTGCCTTCGCGCAGGCATGGATGACTACATGACCAAGCCCGTGCGCATCGACCGGTTGCGCGCGATGCTGCGCATTTGGCTGCCGCCAAGCCTGCGCCCATCGGCCGAATAAGGCCTGAGATGAACAAACCGAAAGCCCGCTCGAAGTCCATTCTTCGAGCGGGCTTTCGGCTTGTTGTCAGTTGCGGCTAGTTGCCGCCATTGCGGCCGCCGCCGCCGCCGCGACCGCCGCCGAAGCCGCCGAAGCCTGAGTTCGACTCGTTGTACTTCTCGAGCTGATCGGCGGACAAGAACTCGGCGATGGAGGCCTGCGACGCATCGCTTAGGCCACGCATGTCGTCGCGGATCGTTGAGAAGTCCGCGGTGCCTTCGCGCATCGCGTTGCGCAGATCGTTGCGCTGCGTCTCCTCGTTGGCCAAGACATCGAGCATCTTGGAGGCTTGATCCGGGTACAGGCCGAGGTCCTCAGTGAGCTTGTCCACGCGGCGCTGCAGAGCGTCTTGGCGCTGCTGGTCGCGCTGGATCTGCTTGTCAATGGCTTCTTGGTCACGGATCTGGTCGAGCGTGTTCGCGACGAGGTTTTGAACTCCAGAGCCGCTGCCAGCTTGCTTCTGCAGGACCGCAGCGACCGCCTGTTCGAGCGCTGCATCCTCGATCGGAATATCGGTGCCGCCGACAGGCGTACGCCCGGCAAGCGAGTTCGACGCTTCGACCATTTCTAGTCGGCGCGTGAGGCCCTCAAGCTGCGTGAGAACGGTGTCGAGCTCGGCGGAGCTCGCCATCGGTGAGCCCGGAGACAGAGCCTCGGTCTCGCGCGCCTGAGCAGCAGGTGTTGGAGACATGAAGTGGGCGACGAGGCCGCCTACGAGTCCGGCGCCGACGAGACCAAGTGCGATGGGGAGGGATGATGAAGACATGCGGTAGACCTGCTAGACAAAAAGGCGGGCGGTTCGGGAAGACGATTGTCTGCCCGAACCGCCCACTTAGGTTGCGGTTTCGCGGTTCTTACAGTTCTCCAGCAGTCTGGAGCATTTGCGCGAACTCGCCCGCCTGGACGACATCCACCATTAGACCGCCAGTCCAGATCGTGGGCGCGATCCCGAAGTAGAGGTTCAGCGGCAAGGATGTGCCCTCGAACATCTCAAGGCCTGACGACGGCGCGCCGAGGCTCTGTTCCATCATCGGGACCATCTGCGTCATGAGCTGACCGATGTCAAAGCGGTAGGCCATGAACGGGTTTGATGAGGCGGCAAGGCCCGTCAGGCGCATCATGTCAGGGCTCAGGCGGCTGTGCTTGCCGGCGCGCTGGATGGCCTCGAGTAGGTACTCGTCGCCACCACCGAGGGTCATCACCCCCATGTCGCCAACCTTCGCGAAAGTCGTGACCAGTTGGTTTCCGTACATGGCCTGCATCATGGCCTCGAGCTGTTTGATCTGATCCGCGTCGGCCTCGCTGCCGGTCTGTTGCAGGAGGTTGGCCACGTCGAAGTCAAACGTGAAGCGGGTGAGCTGGTGGTCCCCGATCGAGGCCTTCTGCGTGTCGACGTATTGCATGCCCATCGAGGCCCAGAAGGGCTCGGTGACGAGGCTCTCGTACTTGGCCATCAGCGTGTCGAACTGGGCGCCGTCGAAGTACGCAGCGAAGCGCATTCCCTCGTCGGTGAAGCTGCCCGAGCCCGCAAGCGCGTCCCCGAACAGGCCGTAGGCGCCCTTCCAGCTATCCATGCTGGCGAGCATGCCTTCGCGCATACCCTCGGGGTACGCCTCGAAGAGCGAGTTCATGTACGGCTCCATCTTCTCCAAGAGCTGCTCGGCGTCTGCACCGAACACGAAGGCGATCGAGTCGTCCGCGAGCAGCGGCATGTACGCCGCGGCTTGCGTGGCGCCGTCTCCAGCGAGGCTCGCCATCGGACTGCCTTCCGAGACCACCGTTTGCCAGCGCACATCCACGAGGCTCTCCTCGACGCTGACGCTTAGCTTGAAGGTCTCGACCGAGTCGAAGACGTTCTGCGCCATGCCGAAATAGCTGTCCATGATGGCATTCAGGTCCATGCCACCGGCGGCGTCGGGCGTGTTGGCCATGGCGTCGGCCATGGTCATGCGGGCCATCTGCATGCCGAACTCGATCATGGGACCGAAGGCGTCGATGATCGCCTCGACGTCGACGGACAGGCCGGCGATGCCGCTAGGGACGCCATCAAGCAGAGCGCAAGCGCCCGTGCCGGCGGGGTATTCCAGGCCGCGCGTGATGCCGAGATAACCGTCGGCGGCGCGCGTGCTGTAGAACTCGCCCTCGGTCGGAATCAGGGCCTTGATCGCGTCCGCGTTGCTGGTCGGGATCAGGACGAAGATCTGGGGCTGGGCCTCCATCGAGAGCGGGCCGACCGCAAAGCCAAAGGGCTTGGTGCGGTCGATCGCGGTGACGTCGAAGCCGGGCGGCAGAGCCTGGCTGAGCAGCATGTCGGCATTCATCATGCCGGCCATCTGGGGCATCACGTCTTGAGCGATGCTGAGGGCCACGCCCTCAAGCTCGTCGATCGGCGAAGTCATGCCAAACGCGACGGCGTTGTCGGGCACCAGGACGCGCATGGCGACGGGCACGTTGGCGCCCACAGCGGCCGGGGCCAGGGTGGACGCGGCGGCGACGGCGTTAGTTGCGGCGTCTTGAGCAAGGGCGGGCAGGCCAAGGGTGGCGGCCGCGAAGATCACGAGGATCGACTGAGGAGCTTTCATCAGGCTTCCAAAGAGTGTGGTTGTTTGGGTGGGGGGAGCGGCCTCCGAAGGATGCCGCACATGTTTTACGATTCCGCCCCGTGCATATTCGTGTCGAGGGACTTTCGACGGCTGGGGAGTCGAATCTCAACCCAATCGGCTAGAGAGCGGTGGAAACGGGGTGGACGACACCATTGAAGAGAATTGGGCGATAGGCCTTGACGGCAGCTGTGAAGTAAGTGAGTATTCACTTCCAATGAGTCACGTCCTCCGCAAGCCCTCCAAGACCCGCCGCCTTGAGATCGCCGAAGCCGCCATCCAGCTGGCGGGTCAGCGCGGTGCCTCCGCGCTGACCGCAGCCGCGATTGCGGGCGAAGTCGGGCTGACCTCCGGCGCGCTCTTTCGCCACTTCGACTCGATCGACGCCATCCTGAGCGCCGCGGTCGAGCGCGCCCGCGAGTGGGTCCTTGACGGCTTTCCGGACCAGGACCTGCCCCCGCTTGAGCGCCTTGAGAACTTGATCACGAACCGCGTGAATCTGCTCGGCGAGCGTCCCGGGCTCCTCTGGCTCTTGCTGTCCGATCAAGCCGCCGCGCGCCTTCCGGAAGTGGCGCGGAAGCGTCTCGGCGAGCTCGCCGTGATGACGCGCACCAGCCTCGCCGGCGCGATCGAAGAGGCGCGTGCGCGCGAAGAGCTGCGCTGTGACATCTCGGCCGAAGCCCAACTCACCACTCTGATCGGCGCCGTCCACGCCCTCGCGCGGCGCGGTCAGATGACCCCCGACTCACTCGCCGTCCTCGGCGACATCTTCAAACTCCTGCGTCCCATCGCCAACCACTAGGTATTGCACATGAACATCACTCACGACACGACCGTCGCCGCGATCGCCACGAATCACCCGCTTGCCACGCGCGTCTTCGCGCGCCACAAGATCGACTTCTGCTGCGGCGGCAAGCGCCCGGTCGCTGTCATCTGCGGCGAGAAGGACCTCGACGTTGACGCCCTGATCGCCGAGATCGAAGCCGAGCTAGCAAGCGCTCCCAACTCGCCCGAGACCTGGGCCGAAGCGTCAAGCGCCGACCTGATCGCGCACATCCTCGAGACGTACCACGTGCCGCTCAAGGAAGAGCTGCCGCGCCTCGAGTCCATGGCCCGCAAAGTGCACCGCGTGCACGGCGAGAAAGACCCGGCCATGTTCGACGCGATGCTCGACCTGTTCCTCGGCATCAAGCAAGAGATCGACGGCCACCTGGTTGAAGAAGAGGAGGTCCTCTTCCCGGCGATGCTTGGTGTTGCGTTTGACCAAGCGGCGAGCCCGATGTCGAAGATCGAAGCCGAGCACACAGCCCTCGGCGACATGCTGAAGGCCTTGCGGAAAGCCACCGGCGACTTTGTCGTGCCCGACTACGCCTGCAACACGTACCGCGGCCTGTGGGTCGGACTCGAGCAACTCGAAAGCGACCTGCACGAGCACATCCACCTCGAGAACAACATCCTGCACCCCCGCTTCGCCGCGAAGTAGGCATTGCGTACGGAGCCAGGCTCAAAAGTGAACACTTTCGCCCGGTAGCCACGCGATCATTGATCGCGTGGCTACCGGGCGAAAGTGTTCACTTTTGAGCCTGGCTCCGTACGTAATGGGGCTCCCCACTAAATGGGACGGGTAAGGTATGGCCATGTTGAGAGCCAAACTTGCCGCTGCGGGCCTTGTGTTTTTGGGCGCGGCTTCTTGCGCTTCGCCCCTGTCCAGTACGACTGCCGAGACGACGACCATGACGACCTTTGAAGACGAATGGGCGGCCGCATCGGCCCAGATGGGGCAGCGCGAATACGGGCGGGCGCGCGAGCATTTTGCGGCCGCGCTCGAGGTCGCGGCCGACGACGACGAGGTCTTCTCGGCGCGCGCGCTGTTGGCGCGGATGGACTCTGCAACGAAGCAGCTTGGTGATGCTCGCGTCGCGATGGACGCGGCGCTTGCCGAGGCGCCGGAGACGTTGAAGCCGCGCGTGGTTGCGCGCTTGCGCCAAGTCGAAGCGATCATCACGCGCGAAGAGGGTCAGCGTGAAGAGGCGACGCAGAAGTTCATCGCGCTGTATGACTTCTGCATGCAAAACGAGCTGTTTGATGCGGCCATCGATGCGGCGCACCACGTCGCGATTGCGGGCGACTTGCAGCAGCAGGTCGCGTGGGCCAAGAAGGGCATCGCGGCGGCTGAGGCGGGCGATCAGCGCAGCTGGTTGGCCGTGCTCTGGAACAACCTAGGCGTGACGTACGAAGAGCTGAATCAGCCCGCCGATGTGCTCGAGGCCTACGAGAAGGCGCGTGTGTATCACTACGAGACGGGCGGGCCGGTACAGAAGCTGGCCGCCGATTGGGCGGTGGGCCGCGCGTGGCGTTTGAACGGTGATGCCGCCGAAGCCCAGCGTCACATCGAGGTCTCCTTGGAGGCCGCTCGCGCGCGGTATGCCGAGGATCCCACGCCCGCGTCGGCCGAGTGGATCGCGTACGGGTTGCAAGAGCTCGGACGCACGGCGCAGCTTGCGGGCGAGCCCGAGATGGCGCTTAAGCTGCTCGAAGAGGCGCGCGCGAAGTGGACCGAAGCCGAGCTCGAGAGCTGGACCGAGGGAACGCAAGAGCTGGACACAGAATTGGCCGAGTTGCGCGCCGAGCTGGCCAAAGACGCGTAGGCTCACGTTCCGATGAGCGACTCTGCAACTTGGCCGGATCCTTTCGCGGGTCTTCGTGAGCACGCAGACCCGAAGGAGGCGCGCCAAGCCTTGATTCGCAAGATCCGCGCGCGCTTTGCGCTGAACTGGAATGGCATCCACGGCGCGGCGCATTGGGCGCGCGTGTGGGTCAACGGGCAGCGTGTGGGTCCGAGCGTTAGCGCCGACCTGGGGGTCGTGGAGCTGTTCGCTTGGTTGCACGACTCGTGCCGGCAAGACGATGCGCGCGACCCCGATCACGGCCCACGCGCGGCGGTCTGGGCGCGCTCCTTACGCGGCGAGTTTTTCAAGTTGGACGACGCCCGCTTCGAGCTCTTGACGGCGGCCTGCGAGCTGCACACCCGCGGCGAGACCGTTGCGGATCCCACGGTGATGACGTGCTGGGACGCCGACCGGCTGGACCTCGGCCGCGTCGGCATCGAGCCCAACCCCAAGTACTTGTGCACGCCGCTCGCGAAGACCCCCGAGACGATTCAGTGGGGCCTGCGCCGCAGCCTCTCGAAGTAACCCGTTACGTACGGAGCCTGGCTCAAAAGTGAACACTTCCACCCCGGACATGCGTCCGGGGTGGAAGTGTTCACTTTTGAGCCTGGCTCCGTACGTAACGGGTTACTTGGCCAGTTCGATCAGCTTGCCGGCTTCGGCGACATCGATGTGGATGCCTTGGAAGAGGCGCGAGGAGGTCAGGCCTTCGAAGATCGTCAGCGGGACGTGAACGTCTTTCACCATGTCGGGCATGCCGGGCGGGATGTCGGCGCCTTCGCCTGAGGCGATGGCGAAGCCCATGATGCCGGCCGCGAACGGACCGAGGTCGATGTGGTAGACGCCGAAGGGATAAGCGTCACCAAGCTTCGCCGCCGTCGCCTTCAGCGCGGGGACGTTCGTGCCCGGGCGCTTTTGGATCGCACGCAGAGCGCCGGCGATCGAGTCGCGGTCGCCGTTGTAGATCATCAGCGTCTGCTTGCCAACGGTGGTCAGACTGAGGTTGAGGTTGTTGCCATAGACGTCGATGAAGCCGCGCTTGATCTCGTTGATGTCGGACTGCTGCAGCCCGAAGTTGCGCGCCAGGACCTCGGTGTTGAGGGACAGCGCCAGGTTGGTTGTCGACTCGCCAATCTGCGTGCGTTGCAGCTCTAGGCCGGCCATCGAGGCCAGCTCGATATGGAACAGAGCGTCAAGCGAATCGGCCAGTTGGTTGGCTTGAACGCCGTGCATCCACGTGGCCGTCTGCGGCTCGTTGTTCACGAAGTACATCGACGTCACAGCACCGTCGCCGAACCACGCAAGCGTGTCGAGCGACGCGCCGACGGCGCCCCGGACCACGTCAAGCGCCTGCTGCGGCGACTGGAATGGACCGAGGTCCGCACCGTCCGGCAGGTCCGTCGGCACCGGGATCGAGTCCATGATCTGATCGACGTACGGACGGACCCAACGCGCCATGGCGCCAAGGTCCATGCCCATGACCGAGTTCCCCACGGCGCCGGCATCCATGAACGGCAGCATCTCGGCAAAAGTCGGGCCGTTGCCGGCCAGCCGCGTGAGCGGGCTGCCCTCTTTGAAGTTGACCGCGTACCCGAAGTCGATCTCGGTCCCGGCCATGTCGAAGGCGACCTCGAAGCTAGAGAAGGAGTCCATCACGTCGTCGATGAAACCAAAGCCCGCGTTCACGGCGTCCGTGGCCGTCGTGCGGAACTGCGGCGGCATGTCGGGATCCGACGTGATCTCTTCAAGCAAGCCGGACTTCGCCATGCCCAGCATGAAGCCAGCCATCGGTGCGAAGGTGTCCATGATCGGCTCGGCGTCCAGCGTGGCCGCGATCAGCCCTTTGGGGAGAGCCGCGGGAAGCGGCGAGTTGCCGCCCACCGGATAGTCGCCCGTCTCGCAGACGCCCAAGTACCCGCCGCTGATCCGCGAGCTATGCGGCGGCAGGCTCTGGTCGAGCGTGGCCGCGTCCGTCGTCGGGATCATCAGGTAGATCTGCGGCCCCGTGTTCTGCGTCTCCATCGTGATCGCGCCCACGGCAATCGCAATCGGCCGACTGCGATCGAACAGGTCGATGTTGAAACCGGCCGGGGCGACCTCGCTCAAGAGCGCATCCGCGTCGGCCATCATGGCCATGTCGGGGGCGACGACCCCCAGCAGCTCTTGGACAGCTTCCTCGAGCTCATCGATCGGGGCGATGTAGATCAGCGAGGAGGCGTCGGCGGGAATCAGGGCGGCTAGGTCGGCGGGAATGCGCTCGCCAGCGAACAGCGCCGGCGTCAGCGTGAGCAGCGCGGCGGACGTGATCAGGGCTTTCATGAGTAAGGAGGGTGCAGGGGGTCGCAGGGGTATGGGCAGGTTCTCAAGCGGCGACTACGCGCGAGGGCCCGTGGGATGACGCAAAAAGAGCGATGAACAGATCAGGGTGGTGCCCTAGAGCTTGCCGGCCGCGTTCAGGGCCTCGAGTTCGGAGCTGCCACCGATGAGCTTGCCGTCGATCAGAATCAAGGGAACGGTGCCGTGGCCGTGCTCGGCTTTTACCTTCGCGAGCTCGTCTTGGCGCGCGTCCATGACATGCTCGGTGTACTCGAGGCCCTTGCCGTCAAGCAGGGCCTTCGCGCGGATGCAGAACGGGCAGGTTGAAGACGTGTAGAGGACGATTTTCATGGTTCTATGGGGTATGGGGGGCGATTTAGTGATTTTGCTCAAGAAAAGATCAGGATATCCGCTTTTCGCGTCGCGGAGTGCTTATAGGAGGCTACTTTCTTGGCCCAACTGCGGCCCCAACAACCCCAAAGAACCCACAGTCATGTCTGAGTTCACCACAGATTTCCTCGCCCAGGTCGAAGCTAGAAACCCCGGCGAAGCAGAGTTTCACCAGGCTGTCCACGAGGTTGCGACCTCGCTCGCGCCTGTCCTCGATAAGCACCCCGAGTACCGCTCGGCCAAGATCCTCGAGCGCATGGTCGAACCCGAGCGCACGATCATGTTCCGCGTGCCGTGGATGGACGATCGCGGCGAGGTGCAGATCCAGAAGGGTTATCGCGTCGAGTTCAACAGCGCGATCGGCCCGTACAAGGGCGGCCTGCGCTTTCACCCGAGCGTGACGCTGTCGATCCTGAAGTTCCTCGGCTTCGAGCAGGTCTTCAAGAACAGCCTGACGACGCTACCCATGGGCGGCGGCAAGGGCGGCTCGGACTTCGATCCGAAGGGCAAGAGCGACAACGAAGTCATGCGCTTCTGCCAGAGCTTCATGACGGAGCTCCAACGCCACATCGGACCGAACACGGACGTGCCCGCGGGTGACATCGGTGTCGGCGGCCGCGAGATCGGCTTCATGTTTGGCCAGTACAAGCGTCTGCGCAACGAGTTCACCGGCGTCCTCACCGGCAAGGCCCTTGCGTGGGGCGGCAGCTTGATCCGCCCCGAGGCGACGGGCTACGGCACGGTGTACTTCGCGAAGGAGCTTCTGGCGACGAAGAACGACAGCCTCGACGGCAAGACGTGCCTCGTGTCGGGCTCCGGCAACGTGGCCCAATACACGGTCGAGAAGATCACCCAGCTTGGCGGCAAGGCGATCACCATGTCCGACTCGGGCGGCATGATTCACGACCCCGCGGGTATCACACCCGAGAAGCTGGCCTGGGTGATGCAGCTCAAAAACGAGCGCCGCGGGCGCATCAGTGAGTACGCCGAGAAGTTCGGTGCCGAGTACATCGAGGCCGATGCCACGCGCGGCTTCAACCCGCTGTGGGCGATCAACGCCGACTGCGCGTTCCCGTCTGCCACGCAGAACGAGATCAACGCCACGGACGCGAAGAACCTGATGGAGAACAAGGTCGGGCTGGTCGCCGAGGGCGCCAACATGCCAACGACTCCCGACGGCGCGGACATCTTCCTCGATGCCGGCATCCTGTACGGCCCCGCGAAGGCAGCGAACGCCGGCGGCGTCGCGGTCAGTGGCCTCGAGATGAGCCAAAACTCGATGCGCATCGGCTGGACAAGTGAAGAGGTCGACGAGCGTCTGCACAACATCATGAAGAGCATCCACAGCTCGTGTGCGGAAGCCGCAGAAACCTACGGCACGCCCGGCAACTACGTGAACGGCGCCAACATCGCCGGCTTCAAAAAGGTCGCCGATTCGATGCTGGATCAAGGTCTCGTGTAGTACGGAATCGCACTCGGTTCACGAGTGCTAGTCACCAACAGTGCCGCACACCGAGCAGGGCCTCACCGCCTCGCTTTGTGTGCGGCACTCTTGTTGAGCAGAGGTCGAGAAGCGAGTGCGATTCCCTATCAGATCCGGGAAGGTTTGTTCGCTTTGAGCTTGAGCTTGAGCTTGAGCTTGAATAAGCTTCGCGGGCTCACGGGGCCTCGCCAGGCGACGCCTCTGTCTTTCCGTTCAACGGCAACCCTGGCTCACGCATGGATACTCGCATTGCCCCCATTGCATTCTTCGTACTCTTGGCATCGTCTGCGTTTGGCCAAGGTCCCACGCCGTGCCCGAACGAGGGAGAAACAGAAGTCGCGCCTGCCGGAAGAAACAAAGACAAAGACGACTGCGCCGTATCTTCGTGGGGTTTTTGGGGGAAGGTCGGGGTCTCCGGGACGATTGTAGTAGTTGATGCAGGAGCGGAGGGCGCGATACAGTACACGCACAGTTCGGCTGCCAATTGCCCCTATCAGGCATCCAGCTTCTCGGATCAGCTCTCGAAGTGCCAGGGGCAAAGCGTCTCTAACTCCTGGTGCGAGTCCCAGGCATACAAGGTGGTCGAGAAGAGGTGGGAGACCAAAGATATTGATCCTTGTCCAGACTCAAGCGAGATAGCTGCGATACTGGACTTTATCCTTACCGGCAAATGGCCCGGGTGCAAGAAACTTCTCCCCGTGAGTCCGGTGTCGCATTGGTCGGCACAGCAGAGGCCTTGTGGTCTAGTTGATCCTGAGCAGACGCAGTATGGTGCCAATGGTCAGTTCATTCTGGTCGATGGTGATCCCCGCGATAGCCTGCCTTCAGTCCATGCGGACCAACTCGGTTCTGGTCCTGGTGTACCCCCGGGAATGTTTGGACCGGATGATCCATTGGCCCACTCAGAAGTGATTCAGGGTTTGGCTCAACTGTTTACCCCGATCCCCGGTGAACTCGGTATGTCGATTCAGAGCGATCTTTCGACATATAGTGAGACAGGGACAGTCTCGTATTCTCGCGGGAGAACCATCTCGGGCTCATTTCGTGCTGATCGGACTTATCGCTTTCTTTGTTCGCAGGTTGCCATTGATGAAGCGACAAAGGAGAGGGTTCCTTTCCTCGAGGAGTGGGCCCGGGATCAGTTGGGTATTTATACCTGGATCCACGGCGGGGACCGCGGGATTTCAACTACTGCAAATGGAGGGCTCGCAAGGGCAGAAGAGGAGCTTGAGTTTCCCGAGGTCTCCAAGGCGCTATCCTGGATGGAGCAGCCATTTCCACTCAGCTACTCGTCAAGTATGGACTACACGATTGACGAATCCGCATCCGATACAACGAGAATCACGGGGCGCATCAAAGCCGAAGCTCCTCTGGATGGCGCGAGCATGATCCTGACTCTTTCAAAGCCGGATGGGTTACCAATCCTATACGAGTACAAAGGCGCCAACGGAATTTCTTCCATGGTTGTTAGCTATTCCGACTATCTACTGATTGATGGGCAGTACCTCCGCCCTATGGCCATAGAGACAATGGAATTTAGCCGCGAGACCGGAGCGATAACCGCGCTGTGGAAAACGAGTATTTCGGTGCGGAGCTTCGCCCCAGAGTTTTCTGAACCGATCCAAATTCCGCAGCCAACTAGCGGGGAATGGTACGTGGCTGCAGAAGCGAACTGAGGTCGCGGCAACGTGTAGGCGCTGCACGTCAAGTACGGAGCGGTACTCGCTTCTCGAGTGCCGTCTGTCAGAAGTGCCGCACACCGAGCAGGGCCCCACCGCCTCGCTTTGTGTGCGGCACTGTTGTTGAGCAGAGGTCGAGAAGGGAGTGCGATTCGGTATCGCTGCTACTGCTGTTGGGACGGCAACGAGTCGATCCAGGCCTCGATAGCGGCGATGTCCTCTTCTTCTGGTTGCGGTTTGTTCTCCGGGGGCATGTGCTCGTCTTCCATCAAGTCGAGGCGCAGCATTTCGACCATGCGGCTCTCGAAGGAGTTGCCCGGGATGAAGATCCAGCCGTACTCGCTGCCGGCTAGCAGGAAGTCGTAGGTGTCGAGGCGCAGCTCGCCCTTCTGCTTGCGCTCCGAGTGGCACTTGAAGCAGTAGTCTTCGAAGATCGGCAGGACGTCGCGGTTGAACGTGAACTCGGGGGTGGCGAGGGCGGGCGGCGCGACGGCTTGGGTTGGCTCGGTGTTCGAGTTGGCGCTCGGGTTCGTGCCTGTGCCCGTATCGGCCGTGTCGGCGGAGTCTCTGTCTTGCGGTTGCGGGAGAGTGTCGGGCTCTTCACCTGTTGCGTCCGTGCCGCTCGAATCGCTGGGTTGGAGCGGCGCGCGATGCTGGATTTCCTTCGCCGGGAGCCACGGCTCGATCAAGAAGTTGGCACCGTGGGTGAGAGTCGCGCCGAGGTGCGCGGTGACGGCGACGAGCGCGCTGCCGAGGACGATCAGCAGGGGGTAGTGCTCGCTCTTTTTCCAGTACGCGAGGCCGGCGAGCACCGAGACGACGGCCGTCGCGATGCCGAGCCGCTGGTGCCAGTCGACGGGCGGGCCGTACGAGCCCGCCGCGCTCAGGAAGTAACCCGATGCGGCGGTGATCGGGGCGGTCAGCATCAGCACGACGACCAGCACGCTGCGTGTCGAGTCGTGCGCGACGGGCTTGCGCCGGAACAGGCGCGGAAGCTCGACCAAGAAGAGCACGATGAGGATCGCGATCGGCAGGTGCAGCACCATGGGGTGCAGGCGTGAGAGGGCCTCGGTCCAGGAGACTTCGGAGAGCGGGCGGAGATCGGGCATGGTTAGTCTTGGGCGTCGGGCTCGGGGCGGGGCATCAGTTTGGTGATGCGGCCCGCGATGTTCCAGTCCATGACGTAGATGTTGCCTTGAACGTCGAAGCGCGCACAGTGCGGCGCGGTGAAAGCGCCGTCTTTCCAGTCGCTTGGCGGGACGCTGAAGTTCGCGCGTTGGGCTTCATTGGGATTGTCGCCCAGCTGCGCGATCAGCTTGAGGTTCTTGTCGACCAACGTGATGCGGCCGGCAAGGTCGGCGACGATGCCAAGCGTTCCCTCGTTGTTGAACTGGATGTGGCAAGGGCGGCGGAAGAGGCCGCTTTCTGGGTCGGTCTGTTCGATGAACTCGCCGGACAGAGAGAAGCGGGCCAGCCGGTGGTTCTCGCGGTCGGCTACCAACAAGGAAGGCACGGCTTTCGAAAAGCGGTTGGGGACATCCATCCACAGGCCGTGCGGCGTGCGCAGGTTTTTGGGCTCGTCACCGGGGCCGCCGAAGCTGCCCAGGTACTTGCCCGCTTTGTCATAGCGGTGAATCCACGAGAGGCCATAACCGTCGGCGACAAACAGGCTGCCGTCGGGCGCGACCGCCACGCTGGTCGGCTTGTACCGCGACGGGTCTGCGTACTTGCCCGACTCGGTCGGGATGCCGATGCGTTTCAGGACCTCGCCCGTCAAGGTGGTTTTGAGCACCTCTTGGCGCGCGGTATGTGCGAGCCACAGGAACTCTGTTTCGACCTGTTCGAAGTGGCCTGGTTTGGTCTCGACCGCAACGCTCTCGGTGACGAGCGTGATGCCGTGCAGGCCCGGACCCCAGTTCTTGCCGAAGCTGCGCTCGAGGCTGCCGTCCGGCGCGAACACAAGCACCGCATCACCGGTGTCGGCCGAGGCGTACACGCGCCCGCGCTTGTCGACGGTGATGCAGCCGTGCGTGGCGCCCAGCCACTTTTGGCCCTCGGGCAGCTGCACCCAACTGCTGTCCCACAGGTAGCGGTGCTCGCCGGTGCCGACGTACACGGGCTGAGACGGAGCCTCGGCGCGTTTCCAATCAGCGGGCTCGCCTTGCGCGTGCACGCCATCGTGGATGGCAGGTTGAGCGGTGGGGGCGAAGGCGAAGAGGGCAATCAGCGTGATCGCGAGGGGGATGCGCATAGGCTACTGGGCGTCAAGGGCAGCTTGGTACTTGGCAGGGTCCTGCCAGAAAGTCTTCGGGCAGTTCGGGCAGCAGAAGCCGATCAGACGGCCCTCGAACACAATCGTGTAGCGCGGGTCGATCGGCTTGCCGGTCACGGGGCAGGTGGTGTTCTCGGGGGTCAGCGGTTGCGTGCCGGCCTCGACCTCTTCATCGGTTGCATCCTTTGTGAAGGCGACCTCTGCTTCGACTTCAAGAGGCTCGCCGGGTGCAACGCTCGCTCCGACGATTTGGAGTTCCGGCCGTCGTGCGCGAAGGTCGGCCACATCGTCCTGGGTCAGCTGCGTGCCAAAGAGATAGACGCGCTCGAGGTTGGGGAGGCTGGCGAGGCTCGCGACGGCGCCCGCTCCCAGCGGTGTCAAGGTGACGTTCAGCTCGGTGAGTGCCGTGAGGGACGCAAGGTCTGCAAGGGCGAGAAGCCCGCCGTCTTGCGCGCCAAGATCGAGCTTGCGCAGGTCGAGCTTGCGCAGGTTTGTCACAGCGCCGACTGCACGCAGATCGTCTTGGTTTGGCTTCTGACCGAAGAGCGTCAGCTCTTCGACGATGGAGTTGATGGGCGCTAGCAAAGCAGCGATCTGGCCGGGCTGCTTGGGCGCGGCGGTGAAGTCGAGCGTGAGCTGAGATGCGTTACCATCAAGAGTCTCGACGTGCACAAGTGCGGTGCGCAGAGCGCTTAGGATTGCGTCCGAGGCGGGCGCCATGGGGGACGGGACGATGGTGCTTTTGATTTTGCTCGGTGGCTGAACGGGAGCCGCTTCCGGAGCGCTTGGGATTTCGTCCGCATCGACTCCTTGGGGCAGGAGATCGGGTTCCCGAGGCGCAGTCTCTTCTGGAATCGCAAGCCACGGCTCGAACAGGAAGTTGTCGCCGTGCGTCTCGGAGGCACCTAGGTGCGCAGTCGCGGTCATCGTCAGCACACCGAGTGCCAAGAGGCCGCGATAGACGCGGGCCTTGCGCCAGTATGCGATCGCAATCGCGATGCCCAGCACGCTGGTCGCAATCCCCAAACGCCGGTGCCAATCGATGCTGGCGCCATAGCCGTCGTGCCCCAAGAACCAGCCCGAAGTCGCGGCCAAAGGCGCGCTGCACAAGAGCATCACGATCATCAAGTGCAACACACCATCGCGCTGCGGCGGCTTGCGTCTGACGAGCCGCAAGACCTCGATGAGGCCCAAGACCACAAGGATGCCGACGGGTACGTGCAAGACGTAAGGGTGCAGCCGGGAGAGGGCGTCGGTCCAGACGACCGCACCAAAGTCGATGCCCATGAAGTTGACTGAAGACAGCATTAGGCCAAGAGCTCGTGGACGACGCGGCCGCCCACATCGGTCAGACGGAAGTCGCGGCCTTGGTTGCGGAACACAAGCTGCTTGTGATCGAAGCCAAGTTGGTTCAGCATCGTCGCGTGCAGGTCGTGCACCGAGACCGGATTCTCGGTGATGTTGTAGCCGAAGTCGTCGGTTGCGCCGTAGCTGATGCCGCGCTTGAAGCCGCCGCCCGCGACCCACGTGGTGAACGCGCGCGGGTGGTGGTCGCGGCCGTAGTTCTCGTTCGTCAGTGTGCCTTGGCTGTAGACCGTGCGGCCAAACTCGCCGGACCACATGACGATCGTGTCTTCCAAGAGTCCGCGCTGCTCAAGATCGCGAATCAGTGCGGCCTGCGGTTGGTCGACGAGGACTGACTGCTCGCGCAATTCCTTCGGCAAGTTCGAGTGCGCATCCCAGCCGCGCATGAACAGCTGCACGAAGCGCACGCCGCGCTCGGCAAGCCGCCGCGCAAGCAGGCAGTTGCCCGCGAAGCTGCCGGGCTTTTTGACCTCGGGGCCATACATGGCCAGGGTCTCTTCGCTCTCGTCGGAGAAGTCGACCAGCTCGGGTACCGACATCTGCATGCGGTAGGCCATCTCGGCTTGCGCGATGCGGGTTTGGATTTCGGGGTCGAAGCTGCGCTCGGCCTCGCGTTGGTTCATGTCGCGCACAAGGTCCAACATCTTGCGGCGGTCCGAGCGCGAGACGCCGGCGGGATCGCGCAGGAAGGGGACCGGGTTGGCGCCGCTCTGAATCTTGCAGCCTTGGTGGCGGCCGTCGAGGAAGCCGCTGCCCCAGAAGCGCTCGCTTAGGGCTTGCGTGTTGCCGGGGCCTTGGCTGATCAGGACGCAGAACGCGGGCAGGTTGTCGTTCATGCTGCCGAGGCCGTAGCTGGCCCACGCGCCGAAGCTGGGGCGGCCGGTCTGCTGCGAGCCGGTCTCGAAGAACGTGATCGCGGGCTCGTGGTTGATCGCGTCGGTGTGCATCGAGTGGATGAAGCACAGGTCGCGCGCGACGCCGCCGGTGTAGGGCATGGCCTCGGAGACCCACGCGCCGTCCTGCGCGTTCGGGTAGCGGCTGAAGCGGAAGAGGCTGGGCGCGACGGGGAAGCGCGACTGGCCGCTGGTCATTCCGGTCAGGCGCTGGCCGTCGCGAATCGACTCGGGAAGATCTTGGTCGAAGCGGTGGCGCAGGCCGGGTTTGTAGTCGAACAGGTCAAGCTGGCTCGGGCCGCCTTCCATGTGCAAGTAGATCACGCGCTTGGCTTTGGGGCGGAAGTGCGGGCCGGGCTGGGCGGCTTGCGCGATGCCGCCGGTCAAGAGCGAGCCCAGCGAGAGGCGCCCGAGCAAGCCGGCTGCGCCAAGCGTGCCGCTGGCGCCGAGGCCGCAGAAGCGGCGGCGCGTGAAGAGCAGGCGGCGTTGTTCGATGGGGTCGGTCATGGCTTAGCGCTGGGTGATCGTGGCGTGGAGGTTCAGCGCGGCGCTGGCGACAAGGGTCAGCGCCGCGCGCTCGGCGTCGCTAGGGGCGGTGACACTAGAGGCGCTCATCGCGAGCATCGACGGAGCCTCGCCCACGCCAAGCAAGGCGCGCGCATCTTCGGGCGCGGCCTCGAACGACAAGGTGAGGTCGTGCAGCGTTGCGCGCAGAAGTGCGAGCTCGCCGGCGTCCACCGTGCGGCTTGTGCAGCGGCGGACGATGTCGATCAGGGCAGTGTCGGTGTCGCCGCCGGCGTCGATCCACGCGCGCTCGCCGAGGGCGCGCGCGGCCTCGACGAACTGCTCGTCGTTCCACAGAACCAGCGCTTGCAGCGGCGTGTTCGTGGTGGCGCGCATCAGCTCGCACGTCTCGCGCGTGGGCGCATCGAAGGTCAGCAGCGAGGGTGGCGGCGCGGCGCGCTTCCAATACGTGTACACACTGCGGCGCCACAGGTCGTCGCCGATGCCGCGCTCGAACACACGCGTGTTTGACTGGCGCATCGCGACCTCTTGCCACATGCCCGCGGGTTGGTAGGGCTTGACCGAAGGCCCGCCAAGCTTCTCGACCAAGAGCCCGGAGGCGAACAGCGCGCCGTCGCGGATCGCCTCGCCGGTGAGCCGGTGCGCGGGGTAGCTGGCCAAGAGCGCGTCTGCGGGATCGACTTCGCGAGCGCGCGCGGGCGGCACGGAGGAGCGCCGATACGTGTCGCTGCCGACGATGCTGGTGATCAGCGCGCGTGTGTCCCAGCCGGACTCGATGAAGCGCACCGCGAGCCAGTCGAGCAGCTCGGGGTGGCTCGGCCACGCGCCCTGCAGGCCGAAGTTGTCGCCGGTGGCGACAAGCCCGGTGCCAAACAGCTGCTGCCAGATGCGGTTCACGGCAACGCGCGCGACAAGCGGATTCTCGGGGTCCGTCAGCCAGTGCGCAAGGTCGAGCCGCGTTGCGCGGCGCCCCTCGGGCAGCGCGCCGCCGAGGAAAGCCGGCGGGCCGGGCTCGACGGGGCGCTCGGGGTCGGCCTTGTCGTACTCGCCGCGCGCCAGCACAAACGTGGGCCGCGGCTCGGCGCGGTCGCGCATCACCATGGTGCGCGGAATGCTCGCTTCGAGCGCGGCGGCGGCGGCGACGAGGTCGCTCTCTTCCGCAAGCGTCGCGCGGTACTCGGGCGAGCGCGCGAGGCGCCACGCGTGCTGGATGCGCATGTCGAGCGCGCCCGGGTCCGCGCGCCAGGTGGGGGCGAGCACAGCCGCCACAAGGTCGGGCAGCAGCGTGTCGTCCGCTTCGAGCGCTTTGAAGTAGAAGCCACCTTCGCCGCCGGTGTTGACGACCTTCAGCACGATCGAGTTGCGGCCCGCCGCCAGCTCGATGCGCACGCGATCTTGATCCGGCGCGGCACCGCGGGGAACCTCGCGCGCAGCGACCTCTTCGCCGTTGACATACAGCGCGAAACCGTCGTCGCTGCCTAGGCTGACCTCGAGCGAGCGCGCCTCGGGTGACCAGATCTCTTTGCCCACGTAACTGACGTTCGTGCCGCTCGTCAGCGGCATGACCGCGCCGTCCTTGAAGTCGCTGCGGTACATCCAGCGCAGCGCGGGGCCGGTCGGCGGCGTGAAGTCGAGATCCGGCGCGAACGTCGTGTCCGACTCGGGCCCAAACTCGGCTGCGTAGGCACCTGTTGCGCTGTCCAGATTGAACGGGCCCACCGAGTACCAGCCGCCATGCGCCAGCGGCAGGCGCGCGCTTGCTTCTTGCGGCAAGCTGCCCAGGCCGATGCGCACGTGCCCGAAGACATGCGCCGCCCAGATCGACTCGTAACCTAGCCGGACGTGAAGGTCCGTGCCGCCCTCGAAACCGAACGCCTCGTCCGCCGTAAACAGAGCGCTGCGCTCGGCGCCATCGGTGTGCCCGGCGATCGCCCAGCCCGTGTTCGCGCGCGTCTTGAACGCCTGCAAGATCCCGTAGTCATCGTTGTCCTGCGCGTAGTCGGCCCAGGCCCACGACAGCGCAACCTGATTGCGTTGAGTCGGGTCCACGCGCGACACCGCTTCGACGTCGATCGAGGTCAGAACGGCGTTGCCATTGTCGGCGCGCCCGGGCGCGCCGTTCATGAAACTCGCATCGCCCAATACGTCAAGCTGCAGCGCCGTGATCCCGACCTCATCCGTCGACAGCACCAACTCGTGCACGTCGGTCGCGGGGTTCGCACCCGAGGCCAGCACGCTGCCGTCTTCCAGCACGGCCAAGTCCGCGCCGCCTTGCGACGTTGCGCTTGTCACCTGCGCTTCCATCCAAACAAGCCCCAGCTCGGCTGGCAACTGCGCGCGGAACGTCGCCAGCTCAGCCAGGTCTGCGGAGCTCGGGCTGTCGAGGCGCGCACGCACGGCCTCGAGCGCCGCCGCATTCTCTTGTCGCTGGGCCACCTGCGCGTCCGTGGGGACCTCGATGAAAGGCTCGAACGCGCGGTTGGGGCTCGCCTCTTGGCTGTAGAGCCCCGGCTCTTCGTTTGAGTCGAAGAACGCAAAGAAGCGGTAGTAGTCCTTCTGCGTGACGGGGTCGAACTTGTGATCGTGGCAGCGCGCGCAGCCCATCGTCAAGCCGAGGAAGACCGAGCCCGTCGTGTTCACGCGGTCGACGGCGTATTCGGCCAAGTACTCTTCGTCGATCGCGCCGCCTTCATCGGTCGTGACGTGGTTGCGGTTGAAGCCACTGGCGATCAAGTTCGCTTGCGTGGCGTCCGGCAACAGGTCGCCGGCCAGCTGTTCGGTCAGGAACTCGTCAAACGGTTTGTTCGAGCGATACGCCTCAAGCACCCAGTCGCGCCACGGCCAGATCTGCCGCCCCGCATCGGTGTGGATGCCCGACGTGTCGGCGTACCGCGCGGCGTCCATCCACGGGCTCGCCATGTGCTCGGCGTAGCGCGAGACGTACGGCTCTTCTTCGAAGATGCGCCGCACCCAGCGCGACCACGCTGCCTCGGGGTCGCGCGCGAAATCGGTGGCGAACTGGTTCAGCTCGTCGAGTGTCGGCGGCAGGCCCGTGAGGTCCAAAAGCAAGCGGCGCAGCAAGAGCTCGGGTTCGGCTTCGGGCGCGGGCTCGAGGCCGGCGACCGCGAGTTTCTGCTCCACAAACGCGTCGATGGGATTCGCGCGCGGCGCGCCCGCACTGCGCGGCACGGCGGCGGCCACCGGCGGCACAAAAGCCCAGTGCTTTTCGTACTTCGCGCCCGCATCGATCCAACGCTGCACGAGTGCCAACTGGCCCTCGCTGAACCCGGCTTTGTGCGCCTTGGCTGGCGGCATGCGCTCGTCCGGATCGGCGTGCGTGATGCGCCGCCACAGCTCGCTGTCTTCCGCGTTGCCAGGCACGATCGCGGGCCCGCTCTCGCGCTCAGCGGTCGCAAACTCGAACGTATCCAGCCGCAGCTTCGCCTTGCGCGTCGAGACGTCCGGCCCGTGGCAAACGAAGCACCGCTCGGAGAGCAGCGGCCGGATGTCCCGCGAATATTGAACGGGCTCCAGGGTCGGTGGCGCAGCGGTTTCGCCTCCTATATATTCGACCGCGGTCGCAGACAGGGGCAAGCAGGCAAGTGCAAGGAGCAAGAGGGGGGAACGCATGGCCCCCCAAGGTAGCAGGTCGCGCGGATTCTAGGGAGCGTCGCGATCGAGCGGCGCCGCCTTATCGCCGCATCGACTCGACGGGCGGGGAGTCCGTGGCTTGCGCTGCGTTGAAATCTGCGCGGGTGTGGATGCCGCGCCAGCCTTCGATGCACAGGATCTGGCCGCAGATGCCGCCGAGGGTGTTGCCGGGGCCCGGCAGCACGAGGCGGTCGGGCGCTTGTTCGCGCAAGAGCGTCCGCACCGAGCGTGTGAAGTCGAACGGGCGCGTGACTTGGTGGCCGAGGGTGTAATTGGCGAGCTCGGCGGGGTGCGTCGCGGCGGGCGTGAAGCGCGTGCCGCGGCCGTCGACCATCGTGACGGCGGGACGGCGCCAATCGAGGTTCGCGAGCTGCGACTGGGCGCGGAACGCGACGTCGGACAAGAGGCGCGAGTGGTACGGGCCGTGTTGCGCGAGGCGCAGCGGGTAGCTGTGCTTGCCAAAGGTGTTGTCGGTGCCCGGCGCGATGGGCGGCAGGCTGCGGCCGAGGTGGGTGATGCCCGTGTCCGAGCCGGCGAGCACCACGAGGCCGCCGAGGTCTATCGACGGGAAGGCTTTGCCATGCGACGAGGCGAGTGCGTCCTCGACCGCGCGCTTGCGCTCGGGATCGGGCTGCCAGTTCTCATCAACGACGGGATACAGCAGCTGGCCGCCACCGCGCTGGCTCTCTTGCATGATCGCCATCTCTTGCACTAGGCTGAAGCCGTCCGCAAAGGACAGCGCGCTGGCGGCGGCGAGGGCCGTGTACCAGCCCATCGAGTTGCCGCAGATGCCCACGAGCTCGTCGTCGGCGTGCGCCCAGCGCGACTCTTCGACGTCGAGAATCGTGGCCACGAAGATCAGCGCCGAGACGTTCGCGGGACGCAGGTGGCGCGCGGCGCTGAAGCGCTCGGCGCCGTCGAGCTCGGCGAGGCTTGTGAGGTTGTAGCTGCGGCGCAGCTCGTCGGCTTCTTGTACGAGCTCGGCGGCGCGACCTCCTTTCGAGAGGGCGGCGGTGAGGGTGCCGAGCGAGGACTCGGTGTACGAGCCGCGGCCGGGGCAGATGATGGCGTAGCGCATTAGGCTTGGCCTCCTTTGGTTTGCGTCAGTTCGCGCGCGGCGTCGAAGATCTCGTCGTCGGACAGCAGCACGAGGTTGGCGGCGGGGCCAAGCGGGATGAAGCTGTCGGCGGCGCTGACCGAGGACAGGCGGCCGGGGAAACCGCGCTTGGCGAGGCGCGCGATCACGGCGTCGTTGATGCCGCCGCCGGTGGCGCGGCACTCGTCGGCGACGAGCACGTTTTGAGCCAGCGCGGCGTGGGCCTCGATCGCGTCGAACGGCAGCGGAGCAAGCCAGCGCAAGTCGACCACGCGGACCTTGATGTTGTGCTCGCCCGCAAGGCGACGCGCGGCGCGCAAGGAGAGGCGCAGGCCGTTTGCGTAGGAGAAGATGACAAGGTCAACGGGCTCGAGTTGCGCGATGTCCTCGAGGTCTTCTTGAGCGAGGCGGCCGACTCCGGCCGCTTCGTTTGGCTCGTACACACCGACCTCGCCGGGTAGAATCACATCGGTGTGGCTGTCGCCGGTGAGCGCGGGGTAGTCGGTCAGCCACAGGTCGTCGCCGTCCTCGAACACGTGTCGCTCGTGGTACAGCGCGATCGGTTCGAGGAAGACAACCACCGAGCCGTTCGCCTTCGCAATCGCCATGGCGCCGCGCAGGAGCCGCACGCCGTCGGCGCCGTTCGAAGGCGTGACGAGCAGGATGCCCGGGATGTCGCGTAGCGCCCCGATGGAGTTGTCGTTGTGGAAGTGGCCGCCGAAGCCTTTTTGGTAGGCGAACGAAGCGACGCGCACGACCATTGGGTTCTTGTATTGACCGTTGGAGAAGAACTGCAAGCTGGCGGCTTCGCCGCGCAACTGGTCGAGCGCGTTGTGGATGTACGCGAGGTACTGGATCTCGGGCACGGGCAAGAGGCCGATGTGCGCGGCGCCTTGGGCGACGCCGAGGATCGTGGTCTCGTCGAGCAGCGTGTCGAACACCCGCGGGCGGCCGAAGCGGCGCTGCAACTTTGCGGTCAGGCCGTAGACGCCGCCTTTCTTGCCGACGTCTTCGCCGAAGACGATCGCGTCGGGGCGGCGCATCAGCTCGTCGGTCAGGGCGGCGTTCAGCTGCGCGGCGAGGGTGCGGCGCGTGGCGCTCTTGGTGTTCTCTGGGAAGTCGCCGGCGAGGATGTCCTCGCGCAGACCGGGCTCGATGGGGAGGCTGGCTTCGGTGCGCGTGGCGGCCTCGTCGTACGGTGCGAGCGGCGCCACGACGGCCGCGCGCGTGGTGAGCTTGGGGCGGCTTGCGGCTTCTTGCGCGGCAGCGCGCACACGGCTGCGCGTGCTGGCAACGATCGCGCGCAGGTCTTCGGGTAAGGTGGCGCCGCTCTCGATTAGCTGGCGCGCGGCGGCGAGCAGCGGGTCCGTGGCCTCGATCTCGGCGATCTCGCGCCAGGTGCGATACGTGGTCTCGACGTCGCTGCCGGCGTGGCCAAACAGGCGCACGGTGTGCAGCTGCAAGAACACCGGGCCGCGCGTCGTGCGGCAGTGGCGGATCGCGGCTTCGACGCTGTCCCATGCCTCCGCGACGTTGCCGTCGGCCTCGAAGTAGGCCATGTCGCTCATCGTTGCGAAGCGATCTTTGATCCAGCCGGACGGCGTCGTGGTCGAGATGCCGATGCGGTTGTCCTCGCACACGAATAGGATCGGCGTCGGGCGGCCGCCGCGGAAGGCGTAGCGCGCCGAGTTGATGCCGGCGAGCGCGGTTGCGTGGCTCGCGGACGCGTCGCCGAACGTGCAGCAGACGATCGCGTCGCTGGACAGCGGCAGGTCGGCGCCCATGCGGCGCGCGCGCGAGAGCGCGAACGCCGTGCCGACGGCTTTGGGCAGGTGCGAGGCGATCGTGCTGGTCTGTGGCGGCACCCACAGGCGGCGCGAGCCCCAGACCTTGTGACGCCCGCCGGACACCGGGTCGTCGGACGAGGCGCACAGGCCAAGCAACGTGTCGAACATCGGCGACTCGCCGAGCGGCTCTCGCGAGCTCCCGTTGCGCCCCGGCTCGCCTTGCCATTCGCGCGCGCGGCGGTCGTGCGACGCACGCCGGGCGCGCGCCATCATCAAGGCGCCCGAGCGGTAGTGCAAGAAGCACGGGTCGTCGACGCGCAAGAGCGCGCCGACCAGGCCGTTGGCCTCGTGGCCGGCGCTCGAGATCGTGTAGAAGCTCTTGTTGTCGCGCTTCAGCTCGCGCGCAACGACGTCCAGCACGCGGCTGGTGTACTGGTCCTCGAACAGCTCGACCGCGCGCTGGGCGGTCAGCGTCGACTGTGGCCCGAGCGGTGCATCGGGGCCAAGGCGCTCGGGCGCAGGGGGGGCCGTTTCGAGGTAGCGGTCGAGGTTCGCCTCGACGACCTCGACCCGGTTCGGGCTGGTGTTGATCTCCATGGAGTGGGGACTTTATACGGAGTCGGGCTGTGCGCCGCGGACTTTTGGCGGCAAGGGCGGGAGTCGAACGCTAGTCGTTCGTCAGGCGCGCGGGCGGCGAGGGTTCGGAGGCCGGTTTGTGACGGACGCGCGGCGGGTGGGTAGAGTGGGCATGATGAAGACGCTGAAGCTCGCCGTTTTGTTCACGCTCGTGCTTGGGGGAGCGCGTCTCGCCGATGCTCGCGCACAGTTCATGGGGGACGAGGCGCGGACAAGCGAAGGGTTGATGTCGTATGACCATCTGCGGCTTGCGTGTGGCTGGAATGCGAAGACCAAAATCGCCGAGGGGGACGTCGTGCTGGGCTGGTACGAGCCGGGGACGGACCCCGTCGAGTACATGGCGAAGGGGAGTCCCGAGTGGTATGACGAGTTGCCCGAGTTGCGGATCAAGCTTGGCGGGACGGGACTTGTCGAGCCGGTCTCCGTCGGCCCGGCGGGCGTGGGGCGACTGCTTGTGGGTGGGCGCGATGCGAAGGGTCAGGGGCGCTTGCTTGTCATAGGTTTTGACGCGCCGATCCCCAGCAAGAAGGGGCCGCTGCCGGGGATGGCGCGGCTTCAGCGTGAGCTCGATTTCGGCGTCGTGTTTGGTGGCGAGCTGGCTAGCCAGACGCCGGTTGCCATGGGGCGGCGGTATGGAGAGGGGGATCACGTGCTGGTGTTCACTCGGCCCGAAGGGCGGCTGTATGACGTGAACTTGGCGGATGATGCCGCCAAGCCCAGGCTCTTGTTCACGGCGGGGGCCGAGCTGGCTGGCTCGTTGACCTACCAGACGTTCTGCACCGTGCTGACGCGTGCCTGCGGCGCCGTCTATCAGTTTGAAGAGGTCTTTCGCGGGTGCGGGAACATCTCGACACGGATCTTCATCGATCCACATCTCGATGGCAACTTGCAGACGACCGTGAGGAACATGGGGATGGGCGGCACGATCTCGCAGGCGGCGCGCGAGATGGGGCTCGCGCGCATTCCTGAGACCATCAGGCGGATCGAGGGGGGGGCGGTTCATGCGTCGCCGCACTTCGAAGGCGCGGCCTCCAAGAGCGCTCGCATCGAGAACATGGACTGGCTCGATGCAGGCGACGGCGCGCGGGCGCGGGTGGCTCGCTCGCAGACGACGAGCCCGAACTTGCCGGGCCAGGCGCGCACGCTGTTCCTTGACTGGTCGCATGTGCCTGGCATCGCGCCGGACAAGGCGAAGCAGCTCTTCCGGCTGCCTGCGGATGTGGTGACTTGGGCGCCCGTGGGGCCAGGCCTCCTGGCCGTGCAGACGCATGACCTTGCGACCCAAGTCGGAAGGCTCGAGCTGTATCGCGTGATGCGACCGGATGCCGAGACCTTCGCGTTTGTCGAGCCCGAGCACCTGCGCACCTTGCACGCGGCTGCGGACTACGCTCGCGAGCGCATCATCGCGGTCTTCGCGGACAGGTCTTGGCCGATGCGTGCGTTTGTCTTGCTGGGGGACACCAGCACCTTGTGCCGCGTTGATCTTGGCGAGGCATACCAGGATTTATTGCCCGTCTTGACCTTCGATCAGCAGCCAGCGCTGGCCGAGCGCGTGACTCAGGTCTCGACTGCGGTTGCGCGCGGGGTCGGGCCCGTCTATTGGTTCAAGCGAGCGGGCCTCGATCTTTGGTGTGGGGTGGGCAGCGCGGTGGAGTTCAGCTTCGCCGACCATGATAATGACGGCCGGCCGGACGGTGTTGGCTTCTCGATGGCGACGCAAAGCGAGATGTCGAAGCTCTTCGAGGACACCGGCTTCGAAGGTGGCGACGTGTACCTTGAGTTCCAAGGCCGCACGGTCGAGTAGCGCGGCAGGAAGTGTAGAAAACGGCGGCCGTGTGCCGGACTCTGCCGGTGTCATCGGTAGAGTGAAGCCATGAGACAAAACGCTCGTGGTGGGCTTCCTTTGGGAGCGACAACGCTTGGGGCAGGAGTGCAGGGCTTCGAGGCTCTGATGCCTTATCGGATTCGAGAGGTGCTGCTCGTCTCGAGTCTTTACGACGCGTTCATCCTTCAAGAGGATGGGCAGGTTGCCGAGCTCTTGCTTGAAGAGGGTGGCGACTTGGCGATGCCGGCCGCGCCACGCGTGACGCGCGCTTCGACGGCGGTCGAGGCGCTGGACATGCTCGGCGGACGCGCGCGTTTTGACCTAATCATCGTGACGCCGCAGATCGGCCAAATGGGGCCGCTTGCGTTCGCGGAAGAGGTCAAGGACGAGGCGGGTGGGATCCCGGTCGTGCTGCTCGGCTACGACGTGGTCAGCGTGCGCGCTGTGCTGGCCGCGCAAGAGAAGATGGTGTTCGACGAGGCGTTCTTGTGGAGCGGCGACGGCCTGATCCTGCGCGCGATCATCGCGCTGATCGAGGACCGCGCGAACTGCCTGCACGACACCGAGAAAGTCGGCGTGCAAGCAGTTCTGTTGGTCGAGGACTCGCTGGACTTTCTGTCGTCGTACCTGCCGCTTCTCTACAAGGAGATCGTGGGGCAAGTGCGGCAGGTGATCTCGGATGGGGTCAACTTGGGGCACAAACTCTTGCGCATGCGCGCGCGGCCGAAAATCCTGTTGGCGCGCGACCTGACGACGGCGCGTTGGCTGTACGCCGAGCACAAGCGCCACCTTCTGGGGGTGATCAGCGATGTGGGTTTCCCGCGCACGCGTTCGGGCGCAAAGGACAGCGAGGCCGGCTTCGAGCTGATCCAAGAGATTCGGGCCGAAGACGCGAACCTGCCGATCTTGATGCAGTCGAGCGAGCACGTGAACGAAACGCGGGCGCTCGCGCTCGGTGCCAAGTTCGTGGGCAAGGACTCGCCCTACCTGCACCTGCGCATTCGCGAGTTCATGCTGGCGAACTTCGGCTTTGGGCCGTTTGTGTTCCGCGGGCCGGATGGCATGGTCGAAGCAAAAGCGCGCTCGATTCGCGAGCTGCGCGAGGTCGTGGGGCGGGTCTCCGTGGACTGCCTGATGTTCCATGCGCAGCGCAACGACTTCTCGACTTGGCTGCGTGCGCGCACCGAGTTCGGATTGGCTGGGCAGTTGGCCGCGGTTCGGCCCGAGGACTTCCCCGGCGGCGAGGCCTTGAGGTCGCACTTGTTGGGCGAGCTCGACCGCGCGCGACGCGCGGCGGGCCGCGGTGCGATTGCGAACTTCGACAGGCGTACGTTCGACGATACGGTGCACTTCTCGCGCATCGGATCGGGCTCCTTGGGCGGCAAGGCGCGCGGGCTCGCGTTTGTGAACCACCTTCTGCGGCATCACTGGAACGTGGCTGACCAAGATGTCGAGGTCAGCGTGCCGCCCGTGGTCGTGATCACGACCGAGATGTTCGACCGCTTCATGGCCGACAACGAGCTGTACGACTCGGCTCTTGGTGACGAACTGGACGACGAGGATCGCAAGCGCACCTTCCTGCGCGCGCGCCTGCCCGGCGAGCTGGTTAGCGACCTGCGCGCGTTGCTTGTGTTTTTCACGAAGCCGTTGGCGATTCGCTCGTCGAGCTTGCTTGAGGATGCGCACTTCCAGCCGTTCGCTGGCGTCTACGAGACGCTGATGGTGCCCAACTGCGCGACTGACGAAGAGCGCCTCATCGAGCTGTGCCGCACGGTCAAGCTTGTTTACGCCTCGGCGTTCACGGCGCGCGCGCGCAGCTATCTGCGCTCGACGGCGTATCAACACGAAGAGGAGAAGATGGCCATCGTAATCCAAGAGGTCGTCGGACACGATCACGAGGGCCGTTACTACCCGTCGTTTGCGGGCGTCGCGCGCAGCCACAATTACTACCCCCACGGGCAGGTCAAGCCTGAAGATGGCGTGGTGTCGGTGGCGCTTGGGCTCGGCCGGATGGTGGTGGCCGGCGAGGGCGGCTTGCGGTTTTCACCGCCGTATCCGCAGAGCTTGCCGGACTTCTCGTCGGTTGAGGACGTGCTGCAGAATGCGCAGCGCAACTTCTATGCGCTGAATCTGACCTGCGGGATGCGCGACCCCGAGGACCCCTCGTCGTATGCGCCCGAGCGCTTCGAGATTGCGGTCGCCGATCACGATGGCACGTTGGCCCCGATCGGGTCGGTGTACTCACACGAGAACGGCACGATCTACGATGGCACGTCGCGCCCCGGGCCCCGGCTGGTGACCTTTTCCGGCGTCCTGAAACATGGTCTATTTCCGTTGGCTGAGCTAAGCCAGGGCCTCTTGAAATTAGGCGCTTGGGGCATGGGCTGCCCGATTGAGATCGAGTTCGCGGTGGACCTTGAGCGCGATGCTGTGGGCAATCGCAAGCTGTCGATCCTGCAGATGCGACCGATGGTTGTGGCTCTTGAAGGCGGTGACTACGACATCGACCGGTTCGAGTCCGACGAGATCGTCTGCCGCTCGAAGCGCGTGTTTGGGAACGGCCACGTGAACGGGCTGGCCGATATCTTGTTTGTGGATCCGGCGGTGTTCGCGCGCAATAAGAGCCTTGAGACGGCGGGCCAGATTGCCGAGCTGAACGCGAAGCTCTTGAACGCGAAGCGGCCCTACATTTTGATCGGGCCGGGGCGCTGGGGCTCGAGCGATCCGTGGCTTGGCATCCCTGTCGAGTGGGGACAGATCGCGGGCGCGAAGGTGGTGGTCGAGACCGGGTTCGAGGGGCTGCGGGTGCAGCCGTCCGAAGGCTCGCACTTCTTTCACAACATGACGTCGTTTCACGTTGGCTACTTCACGCTGAACCCCGAGGTCGGCGAGGGCGAACTGAACCTGGACTGGTTGCGCGCGCAACCGGTGGTTGAGGCGCGCGACAATGGGCTCGTGCATCTGCGGCCGCAGATGCCGGTCATGGCGATTTTGGATGGGCGCGAGGCGCGCGGTGCGGTGGTGATTGATGGCGCGCAGCCAGCGGCGGCAAGCGACTCCTGACTTCGTGGGGTAGGATGCACGCGATGATGGCGATCAGTCTGAAGGCGTGTGCGTTTCTGGTGTGTGGATTCTTGGCGGGGCCGGTTGCCAGCGAAGTGCCACGCGAGGTTGCGGCGATTGACAAGGGCGTGAGCGAGCTTGGCGCCGTGGGGTCGCCTGGGGGCGTGACCGTGTTTGGCGACTCGGCGTGGCCGCTTGTTGTTGGCGGAGATGTGACCGTGGCGGCGGCGGCCGAGGTCGGCGGCGCGCGCGTGATCGCGATGGGGCAAGGCGGCTATGCGGCGGCGGGTTGCCTGACGAACGAGGGCACGGAGCGCTTCATGCTGCAGTCGCTGCGCTGGCTCGCGGGCGGGAAGAAGAAGCCGGTCGTTGGTTGGCTGAAGTCCGGCATGCCGGACTTGGCCGAAGGGCTGGGTCTGAAGACGACGGACGAGTGGCAGCGCGCTGATGTGATCCTGTTGACTTCGGATTCGCTGCGCCCCGAGAAGCTGGAGGCGGTGCGCGCGTTTTTGGCTGGTGGCGGCGGCGCGCTGGTGGCCGTGACGCCTTGGGGTTGGCAGCAGCTGACGCCGAAGTTGAAGTTGGCGCGGGACCTGACTCTGAACCGCTTGCTGCTTGAGTACGGGCTTGCGTTCGATCACCGCACGGCCTCGAAGACGGGCTCGAATAGCTTCTTGGTGGCGGCGCCGGACGCTCTGCCCGCGATGCTGCACGCGGATCGCGCTTGGGCGGCGCTGGCTGCGAACGACGGCATGACGGCGGAGGAGCGGCGGCTGGCGCAGGTGACGGTGGGGGCGGCGATCGGTGCGCTGGACGACTACGAGCCGACGTTGATGCTGCCGATGCGGCGGCGCTTGGCAGAGCATCGGACGGGCGACTTCGACAAGCGGCTGGCGGGCTTTTTTGACGGCGAAGCGAAGCGCCGTGAGCTGTTGCCACTGGGCGTTCGCTGGGGCGGCTGGCAGGTTGGCGGGCCGTTTGCAACGGCGCCTTTGGGACGCAAAGGGAAGGAGTTGGGCGGGAAGCTGCGGATCGAGGATGAGCTGAAGCAGTGCGTGGCTGGTGGGCCTGGGCCGGACCTTGGGAAGGCGTGGAAGGTGCGCGGTGGGAAGCTGGCGTGGCGTGCGGTTGAGCTCGACAAAGGTGGGCAGGCGCTGGATGTTGGGGATATGGACCTTGGGGTAGTCGCGGGTGCGGCGCTCTCGGCCAAAGAGGCGGCCAAGGCGTGGCAGCGCGGTACGGCCGTGTGCCTGTATCGCACGCTGGATTTGGAGGCGCCGATTGCGCTCGATCTGCGCGCGACGGGTGATGGTGGGCTGGCGCTGTTTGTGGATGGCGAGCTTGTGGGGACCGAGTTTGCGGGCGCGGGGACGGCAAACGTCGAGGCCTCGGTGCAGCTGGATGCGGGGGCGCACCACTTGTTCGTGAAGAGCGTGCACACCGAGGGCAAGTGGCACCTGCGACTGACGGCAGAGGAGGGATTCGATCAAGGGCGCATCGATGCTTCCGTGTCGAAGGGCGTGGATTGGCTTGTGAACAAGCAGCTGCTCGATGGCTCGTGGGCGGGTGATGGTGGGTACGGGCCGGGGTACACGGCGATGGTGCTGTTTGCCTTGGCGAAGAGCGGCCTGTCGGCCGATCACCCTGTGATGCGCCGCGGGATGGCGTACCTCGACGCGCACCCGGCACGGCACACCTACAGCCTGTCGGCCGTGATGTTGGCGCGGGCCGAGCTGGACCCGGGTGCGGGCGCAGCGCTTGCCGCCGGCGTGAAGCAGCTGGGCGAGTGGATCGAGCCTTCGGGGATGTGGGCGTACCCGATTCACCCGAGTGGCTCGAAGCTAGATGACGACCTCTCGAATACGTTGTTTGTGGGTTTGGCGCTTGATGCGGCTGCGGCACGCGGGGTTCTTGTGGACCCCGAGTTGTGGCGCAAGATGGTCGCGGGCACGCTGAGCTGCCTCGAGCACGAGCGCGCCGGCGCGACGGGGAAGGGGCCGCTTGGTTTCTCGTATCGGCCGCGTGGGAACGTCACTGGTTCGATGACGGTGGCCGGGCTCTCTTGCCTCTTGTACGCTAAGCGTGGGCTCGGCGAGAGCTTGACGAAGCGCGAGGCGGCACGCATCGATGATGCGGTCGAGCGCGGGCTTGCGTGGCTTGATCGCAACATGGTCTGGGACACGAACCCGGGGCAGGCGAACTGGATTCTGTTTTGGATCTATGGCATCGAGCGGTTGGGATCCTTGTTGGGCACGCGCGAGCTGGGCGGGATTGATTGGTACCGGAGTGGAGCCGAGCACCTGCTTGAGATTCAGGGCGAGAGCGGCGACTGGTATGGCGGGCATCCGGGGATTGACTCGGTCTTGTCGCTGCTGTTCCTGAGGCGTGCGACGGCGGCGACGAGTGGTGCGGCATCGGCGCGCGACTGGCGTTTGGCGAGCTCCGGCGCGCAGTCGGATGCGGAGCGGCCGCTTGAGATTCAGGTGCGCCGGCCGGGCATGATGGGCGAGAAACTCGAGGCCTGGGTGCAGGACGTGGGCGAGGGCGCAGCGGTGACGGCGGTGACTTGGGTCGCGCGCGTGAAGGGCGTGGAGAGCACGCTCGCGGTCGTGGATGCGGATGCGGACAAGGGTGCCTTGCGCTTTGCGATGCGGGTGACGATGGATCGGCGCGAGCTCGCCGATGGGTTTGAGCTGTTCGCGAAGGCCGCGCTGGAAGGCGGGGGCGAGCTGCGCTCGGAGGCCGTCTCGATTCCGGCGCTGTTCAGTGAGGAAGAGCTTGGGTTTGCGTTTCAGATCGAAGCGAACCTACTGCAAGGGGCGACGGCGAGCGCGACCTCGAGTCGCTCGGGCTCGAAGCCGCGCGATGGGCTGGATGGCAATTGCGACTCGAACTGGATCTGCGAGCCCGCCGATCGCGACCCGGTCTGGAGCGCGGAGTTGCCTTCAGCCAAGACTGCCTCGCGGCTCTATCTGGTGCACCGCGGCCCGGCGCTTGAGTACAGCGGCCTGTCGCATGTCGCGCGCGCGAAGGTGACATTGAACCGCCGCTTCGAGTTTGAAGTCGAGCTGGGGAGCGACTCGATGCGCCCGGTGCTTGTGGACTTCGGTCGCAACCTGGACGTCAACCGCATCGATATTGCCATCCTTGAAACCAGCGGCCCTGACGCCGCGACCGGCTTCAGCGAAGTCGTTCTGTTGCCATGAAGCTGAAACCGATCCGCGACTACTTGCTCTCGATGAAAGGCTCGGCCGAAGACACGCCGTTTGGTCCCGAAGTGTTGGTCTTCCGCGTGGGCGGCAAGATGTTCGGGTTGATGGGTTGGCAGAGGCAACCGATCACGCTGAACCTCAAGTGCGACCCCGAGTACGCGATCGAGTTGCGTGAGCGGCACGGCGCGATCGCGCCCGGGTACCACATGAACAAGCAGCACTGGAACACGCTGACGCTCGACTCGAGCCTGCCCGATGAGCTGGTGTTCGAGCTCGTGCGCGACTCGTACAATCTGATCCTGGCGTCGCTGCCGAAGAAGAAGCGCGCGGAGATCGAAGACGCATGAGCATCGGGATTCCCATCAACTTGGCCGCCAAGCTGGCCGAGATCCAGGCGCCGTGGACACCACATGTCTGCGCCGAGTTGAACGACTACGAGTTCAAGCTTGCGCGACTTGAAGGCGACTTCGTTTGGCATGCGCACGCAGGTACGGACGAGGCGTTCTTGGTCATCGAAGGGCAGCTTATGATTGAGCTGCGCGGTGAGGCCTCTGGGCCGCGCTCTGTGGCGCTCGGTCCTGGCGATCTGTTCGTGGTGCCGCAGGGCATCGAGCACTGGCCGCGCTCGGCGGACGGTTGCGGGGTGCTTTTGATCGAGCCTCGTGGCGTGATCAATACCGGCGATGCGGGTGGTGGAATGACCGTTGAGCCCACCCGCGAAGCGTGTGACTCTGATGGCCGCGAGCCCTAGAGCTTGAATGCTCGACACGATTCATCGCCGCCTGGGCAGCCCTTGTCGGCTTGCCGTACTCGCTCTCTGGCTGGCCTTCTCTGCGGGTTTCGGCCGCGCCGAGACCCCTGACGAGGTCGCCGCGATCGTCGCCAAGGTGCCCTCGTTCCCGTTGATGGACACCCCGGCCGGGGTGTCGAGTTTCGGCCCTTCGGCTTGGCCACTTTTGGCCTCCGGCGGTGTTCCGTTGGCAGTAGCAGCCGAATCGGACGGGGCTCGGATTGTGGCGGTGCAGCTTCCCAGCGCTCTGGATGTGTTCACGCTTAAGGATGATGGGGTGCGCGCCTTCACCGAAGGTGCTCTGCAATGGTTGGCGCATGGCAAGCGCAAGCCGTCCCTGTCGGAGATTGTGTTTGGGGCCAGTGCGACGGCCGAAGAGCTAGGTTTGCGTGTCAAGTCGGGGTACGGGAACGGCGACCTTGTTGTGGTGGATGCGGGTTGGTTCAACTTGTCCGAACTGCCACGCTTGAAGGAGTACCTGCGCGGTGGCGGGAGCGCGCTGTTTGTGATGCACCCGATGCCCGCTGGTCGTGTCGAGGATCCGCGGATCATGGAGGCGATGAATCGCGCCATGGCGCCGTTTGGTTTGGCTTTCGACTTTCGCCTGCCCAAGAAGTCCGAGTCTGGGCGCGTCGAGACGCTTCCCGTCGATGAGTTGAGCCCTACGCTGCATGCCGGGCGAGCTTGGGCTCAGCTCAAGGTCGCGAGCGCTCCTGACGTCGCGGCTCTTGACTCGATTGAAGCCGCACTGATGGTCTTGGACGACTACGAACCGAGCCTGATGATGCCGGTGCGATTGCGTGTCGAGGCGGGTCGCGACAAGCCTGTCGACCTGGCGCTTCTGAAGCGGCTCACGGCTGTCAAAGAGAGCCGCAAGCTTGCGCCCTTGGACGTGCGCTTTGGGCCGTGGCTTTTGCAGGGGCCCTTCGCTGCGGGCAACTTGGGGAAGACCAAGAGCCCTCTTGGGAAAGCGCTGGCGATCGAGCAGGAGCTCGCTGCGTTGACGGCCGGGTCGCAGGGACCGGACCTGAAGAGCACGTCGAAGACCCTAGCGGGCAAGCTTCTCTGGCGGCAGCTTGAGTTTGAGGCGCCTGCTCACGCGGCGGATGCGGGCGAGATGGATCTTGCGCTGTTGGCTTGGCAAGGCCTCGAACGAGGGCAGCTGAAGAAGGCCTGGTCGAAGCGCGCCGCCGAAGTCCTGTACCGCACTCTGGAGCTGACGCGCAGGACGCACCTCGAGCTGCAGGTTCGGGCTACCTTAGGTTTTGCGATCTGGGTCGACGGGGAAGAGGTGGCGTCCGAGCTTTCGGATCAGGGGTACGCTACGGCCAAGGTCGCGGTGGACCTTGAGGCCGGTTTGCACCACCTCGTGATCAAGAGTGTCCACGAGGACGGCCCGTGGACGCTGCAGTTTCAGGCCGAGTCAACCGGCGGGACGCAGCGCCCCCAGTTCGCGGCATCGGTTTCGAAGGCGATCGATCGCGGAGTCGCGTACCTGATCTCGAAGCAACGCATCGATGGGTCGTGGTACGACTACGAGGGCTTTGGCTCGGGCTACACCGCGATGGTGCTCTTCACGCTAGCCAAGTGCGGCGTTCGGCGGGAAAACCCGACCATGCGCCGCGGTCTTGCTTTTGTCAACGCGCATCCAGCGCAGCAGGTCTATGCGCTGAGCGCTGAGCTCTTGTTGCGGGCCGAGATCGCCGGCAGCAGCGATCCCCAGCTTGAGCTTGGCTTGGCCCAGCTAGTGGACTGGCAGGACACGTCGGGTCTGTATAGCTACCCAAGTTTCGAGGACGCGAACAGCACGCCTGTCGACATCTCCAATACGCAGTTCGCGGCGCTGGCTTTGGACGCTGCCCGGGTGGCTGGCCTTGAGGTCCCTGACCTCGTGTGGCACAAGTTGATCCGCGGCGTGATGTCACTCCAAGTGCGCGCGGAAAACGGTGTGGGGCGCGGCTTCTCTTACCGCCCGAACGAAAATCGGATCACCGGGTCGGCGACGGTTGCGGGAATGAGTTCGCTCTTGTTTGCGCAGAAGGCGCTTGGGGACGAGCTGACGGGGAGCGAGCGCAAGCGGATAGACAAGGCGCTGGAGGAGGGGCACATCTGGATCTCGAGCCACCTGATTTGGAGCCGAGACCCCATGCCTTACGGCTGGCAGTACTTCTGGATCTATGGGATTGAGCGCGTAGGCTCGCTTTTGCCAACCACGACCTTGGGCGGCGTCGATTGGTACCGCATGGGTGCCGAGTATCTGATCGGCGCGCAAGAGGACGTTGGCTCATGGCTCGCGACCAAGAGTTCGGAGAGCACGCTGATGGCGCTCTTGTTCTTGCGTCGGGCGACGGCTCCCGAGACAGGGGCACCCGCGCGAGCGGCGTGGCTCTCGAGGCCTTGGGAGACCGGAGTTTTGGCTGTGCATGTCACGGCACCGGGCCTCTTGGGCGAGACCCTTGAGTGCTGGCTCACTAGCCTGCCCGATGAATCGGCCGGGGCCATCGAGAGCGTCGAGTGGCTGGCTGTCACCGAGGCCGGCGAGCAGCGTCTTGCGCTGGTCGAACGCAAAGCAGACGCAGCGAGATTCGCCATGCGAACAAGCGCTGTGCCAACGGAAGGATTTCAGCTGATCGGACGCGCGCGGACTGCTGACGGGACGAGTTTCGACTCGGACCCGATTACGATCGCGCCGCTCTATAGCCTTGATGAACTTGAGTTTGGCCGGTTCGTCGCAGGGAACCTGCTGCGTGGCGCGCACGCAAGCGATGACAAGAACGGCAACGAGTACTTCGTGCAAAAGGCACTCGACGGCGACGTGCGAACCTGCTGGCTGTGCCTACCGGGAGCCGGCAACAGCACTTGGACCGCACGGCTGAACGACTCGGTCAAGGCGCAGCGCCTCTTGTTCGGTTTGTCTGGTGACGGACTGAGGAGTGCGGAAGCCAATCGCGTCACACGGGCGAAAGTGGTCATCAACGGCGACCGTGAATTTCTCTTCGAGCCGAATCCGTCGGCCATGCGACCGACGGAAGTCCGCTTTGGTGAAGTGCTGGATGTGAAGACCGTTGCGGTGACCATCCTCGCCACCGAAGACGGCGGAGAGGCGGGCTTCAGCGAGATCGTGCTGGTGCCCTAGTCGACGTCGAGCTTCCCGCTCAGGGTCGGCACCAAACCACCGGATGTGCGCGACACAAGTGGCGGTCCGGTGCGGACGACCGGCCGCTATGGGAAGATCGTGGTCGTTAGACCTGCGGACGAAGCGACCAGCCCGCTGGTCGCACCCGTGTCGATGGCGGCGACTTGCAAGTCGAGCTGGAGGCCGACCAAGACCGGGCTCGCCGGCACGGGGAAGGCGGCGGAGTAGCTGCCCGCACCCGCGACACCCGGCGCGCCCGAAGCGGTGGCGGGGATCATCAGCAAACCGGCGGGGCTCACGAGAAGATCGAAGCCGAGCGTGGACGTGGAGGTTTGCGCGAAGCCGATCAGCGTGAAGGCGCTGGCGCCGCCGACGAGGTTCGCGGCCTCGATGCCAAACGTCAAGCTGCCAAGGTGCGCGAAGCTGCCGTTGTCCGCGATGGTCGGGATGAAGCCACCGGTGCCCGCAGTGCCGGCGCCGTAGCTTGCGGGGATTGTGTTGGGCGGCGCGATCTCGCCGCTGACGACCGGGCCCGAGTGGATCGGCCCGTCTTGGATCTCGAATTTGCTTGTCGCGAAATCGATCGCAGCAGGGACACCGGGACCAAGTTTATGCACAAGCTTGAGGCTGATATCGACGCCCTTGTCGTGGAAGCTGCCGGGCAGGACGATCTCGATGGAGCCGACGTCGATGTTCGTGTTCAGCGTCGCGAGGGTCTCGCCTGTCCACGGCACATCGAGGCTCGTGAAGACACCCGCGCCATTCTCGAAGTCGCCAACCTGGTAGGTCCAGGTGAAGCTGCCGGTCAGAAACTGCGGCGTCGTGAAGGGTCCGCCGTCCAAGAGGACCTTGTGCAGGTCGTAGCTCTCGGCCGCCGTCTGGGCGAGACCGGACGAAGCGAGAATTAGAGGCGCCGCAAGTGTGAGGAGCTTTTTGAACATGGGAATCGTGGGGGTGCCGAGGGCTTGAATGGTCTGAGCCTAGGTCAATTGGGCAATTCGGTGCGGCTCACAGTCCTGTCATGTGGCGCGAGTGGTGGAGATGCGGGGCTCCCGATGTCGGGAGCCCCGCTTGCAACTCAGCTGACGACCCCGAGTGGCTTCGTGTCGATCCAGCGACCGCGGGTGAAGTTGGGGAAGTCGGCGGGCTGGCCGCCGTTTGCGACGGACCATTCGCTGAGCGGCCCGACCGCGCTCCAGATGCAGCCCTCGTAGACGTTCTGGTCCAGCGGCGTGCCCTCGCGCAGGCATTGGAAGATGCGCCATTGGAGGATGAAGTCCATGCCGCCGTGGCCACCGGCCTTGACGGCGGCTACGCCGACGTAGCCCTCAGTATGGCATGGAGCAATCTGGGCACGATTCTCTCAGAAACCAATAGGAAATATTCTTGACAGGTGGCGAGGCTTCCAGTAATTTGCTCATGTTCTGCACAATACAGTGCAGAACGATTTCTCAAAACCGTACGGATATTAACAAAATGATCGCATACGCACTCGCAGCATTACTCCTCGCCTCCTCGCCTCCTCGCCTCCTCTGATGGCTGCTACAAGCTGACCAAGACCAAGCACGTGGCTGGAAAGCCGGACGTGATCACCGATGTGAGGGATGGGCGCGGTCTGACTGGAAAGGAGGAGGAGGGAGTCCAGGCTGCCATCGCCAGAATCGCGTATTGGGAGGAAAAGTGCACAGTAGTGGGGGGACCCTCAACCGCGGATGGTTCGGCCTCGCCCAGCGTCGGCCTTGGTGGCTTACTGCTGAATGGTCATATTTGTGCGGAGATCGCAGCCGATCCGGCCAACGTTGGCGCAACCACATCGAATGAAAATACGGGATGCGGCACAGATGATTCAGGGGACGATTGGAAAACGACCGGGCATTTAGGGATCAATGTCCAGCCCAATCAGATCCCTTGTAAGGACGCCCAAGGAAATTTCGATGATGATGAACTGAACAATCTCGCAGGACTGCTCATCCATGAGATGTCCCATGCCGATTATCCCGCCACCGGGGCGACATCGAAGAAAGAATATGAAATACCAGCCTATCAGCATACGATTGATCAGCTATGCAAGCTGCTGAACTGTCCAGATGTGCCGCAGTCTCAGAAGCAGGGCCTATGCGACCAGATCCGCATCTACTATAAAGCCCTAGACACGCTAGGTGCGGCGAAGCCCGGCACAGTTGATCCGGAATATACGTACTGTCCCGGGTGCCCACCCCACACTTCACTTACTGGATCCCTTCCATTAACGGCATCTGTTCTGTCTACACAGAGTTACGTAGGTGCAATTGATCCAAATCAATTCGAAGTGCAGAACTTCATCGGGGACAAGATTGGTCGCCTTGAGCTCGATCGTCACACCGGGACGCTTAGTTTTTCATACTTGGCGGGAGGGGGTAGCTCCTACTCTGTGAGCTACTTGGATTTTGTTGGAGCAGGTATCGTCCCTTCAACATTCGTGCAGGCGAGCGGGACTTCGGTCTTCGTTGGCGGCACAAGCCTCACTGGGCAGCAGGGAGCAATCGTTGAGGTTTTGCATGATCCAGATGGCGGAGTCGTGATCGCCGTTCTGCCTTCAGTGATCAGCTCGGATTTCGTCCTCGCGTCGGCCCTAGCCAAGATGCCTGGGTCGAATGGGTATGTGCTCCTGGACAGTTATTCAGCAAAGCTTTCATATGTGGATGTGTCTTCGGGGCAGGTCACTCTTCTAGCGGATAGTGCAAGCGCACCGGGGCTTTTACAGGCAACCTATGTCGATGTTTGGGGGACTAGGAATGCCCGCACCAGTGCAAGAGGCGTGCTAATCCAGGCCCGAACAAACAGTGAACTCACCTACGGCGATACTCCGCTTGTGCCTTATGTTGGGGCCAGTGTATGGGACTTCGATTCCGACGGAGTCGTTGATTTGATTCAGTGAAATTGGTGGTCTGCTTGGGCGGAGCGCGCCATGGGCCCAGCCCAAGCAGACCGGTCCTGTGGAGTGAGGCGGTGGGAGTGATTTTTATGAATACGCATGTGGCGCTCTGCTTTTTGCTGAGAGGTGTTTGATTGAACCTGCGACCCTATGTTCTCTGGTATTTCTCGTTGGGTTTTTCCTCGCTGATACCCCCTGTTGGGCCGGAGCATTGCTCCAACCCGGAGGGTGGCTACTCCTTTGTCACAGATCGGGAATCAGATAGGGGGAGGTGTGGCAAGGAGGCCCTTAAAACGGCGGCTTCCAAAGTATTTGAATGGGAACACTCAGGTTTGGAGATCTTTGTCCAAACGATCGAGGAAGGACCCGGTACTCACATGGCCTTAGGCGAGTATTTGCGACGCCTTTCAGGGGGTAGGTTTGACTTGGCTCTTGGGCCAGAGATTCCCCCGGAGATTTTTAGCAGGGCTGTATCGTTCTTGAGCGTCGAGAACAGCATGCCTGTTGGCGAAGGAGACAACCAGGATTTGGAGTTGAGTACTTCGCTATTTGCCTGTGACCTCCTGCTCATCTCACAGGGGCTAGGATCGGGTCGGGACTTGACCAAATTGAGCGGTGTACAAGAAACTACCGCGCGTGATGTCATCAATAAGATCGACTCACTTTTGGTATCTAAGGCAGTCACCGAAGTCGATAGATGCGCATTGCGTGCTGGGCTACGGGGACTCTACCGCCGGCTTGGCCTTGAGGCTAAGCCTAGCAATGAAGCTAGGATAAGTGCGATCACTTTTGCACCAAACTGCCCGCCCGTTTGTAACTTAGCCGCAAGACAGACCCCGATATGGCAGAAAGTTCTCCCATATCGACCGAACCTTAAAGGAGTCGAATTTGAGGCATCCAAGTCCGAACTGCTTGGCTCTCATGGTGTCGGAACGGCCTCACTCGATGTGTGTTCCGGTATTTTTAGCATACAGTTTGTTAGTGCTGCAAAATCTACGATTGGCATCCCGTGTGATGACTTTTTGGATCTGGATTGCGTGCCAATTTGTTTTGAACAGATGTCCGGTGGGGAGATAGTGGTCGCAGGGACTTCCCCGGTTTCTCTTAAAGCCACCTTTGTTCTGGTAGTCATAGGCGATGAGCTCACGCCGAGACTATCTGTTTATGAAGTTCCCAGACTTGGTGGTGTAACTGCGCCAATGGAACTTGCCGAGTTGCCGGGCGATCAAGGGTTGGCAGTTCTTGACCGGTACTCAGGCCGCCTTGTCCTCTATCTGTAGCCGTCCGGTGCGCCAGGCAAAGCTGGCGCCTTCCAATCAGATGAAAGGAGCTGATCATGTAAATCGTCGACACGGCATGTAGTGACCCAGGCGTGCGCGTCAGTGATGGCGGGTGCGGAGCC